>Ga0209303_1000076_pt1 | contig 123568 bp, 101 predicted proteins | sample SidtaG_3_FD_187449 | JGI IMG/M metagenome (GOLD analysis project Ga0209303, IMG submission 187449) | Marine algal microbial communities from Sidmouth, United Kingdom - Sidmouth_Asex1 metaG (SPAdes) (version 2) | ecosystem: Host-associated > Algae > Red algae > Unclassified | place: Sidmouth...
GGGGTGGGGGTTGCGGTTGGGGTTGGGGTTGCGGTTGCGGTTGCGGTTGCGGTTGCGGTTGCGGTTGCGGTTGCGGTTGCGGTTGCGGTTGCGGTCGAGGATCTAGTCCGGCTGTTGGCTGCCCGAAGCTAGGTTGACTGACAGAGTCTGGCGTGAATCCAAGGTTGGGAGGAACACTGGAGGCGTCACTGGAAACCTGCAGAAAAATGAGGTTGCCAGTCTCCGTAACGTTGGCAGTCGGCGCCCCGTCAGCTGCTGCACCTGTCACTTGAAGATCAGCCACGTGTGACTGACGCCCAAAACTCACGCTGCCAGAGTTGATTCGAAGTGTCGCGTCTTCAGCGCGCGCATAGATGAAGATGTCCTGGCCGCTTTCTGGTTGCCCCAACACTTCTAACGCACGGCCAAACTGTCCGAAACCCTCCTCATCGGTACCGTAGACAACGATTCCACCTCCAGTACCCTCCGCGATGACTCCTCCAACGGTGTGCCCCGGACCAGCAGGCGCAACGGCTCCTTCTGGATCGGTAGGATAGGACACCGCTAGTGACACTGCGTTGTCGCCAGTAGCGTTCTCTCCATCGACTCCGTAGTCGACGAGCACAGTCTCCGGGCGGTCGAAGTCGCTGTCGCCATCTCGAGGCCGGCCGAGCACCGAGTCAAAAGCAACGATCTGCGCGGGCGGAGAGCCCGCGACCGGATCCGCAGCAAACCCCTGTAAGAAATTTATTCGCCCGGCCGGCACGCCTTCTCCGCCGGCTGAAGACAATGAAATCAAGTTGTTTTCTACGAAGACCGCGGAACCTTCGCTGTTTCCAGCGAACGACTCCGTGGTGTGTGCGAATGCATTTAGGCGCGCTTCGAGGGTCGCTCCGGGCAACGAATCCGTGCCGAGTACAAACCGACTCTCTGCCGCAGACAGCGCCATCTTGTTGGTGACTGTCCCTGCGAAGGTAATGTCACCTCCACCTGCCTCAAAATTGACGAAGTGGGTTCGGCGAACCAGGTCCCGAGTTCGCAAATCGTCTGGATTCCCGTCAGGCAAAGGCACACCGACCTGCCCTCCCGAGCCGTCCTCGTCATCAAACCCGAATTGCTGCCGTTCCTGCGCAAACGAGTTCGGCGCAATCACCACCGGCCCATCAAACAGCATGTCCGCATTCGCCGTAAACAGGCTCGAGCTGATCCGGATAGCGCCTCCGCCGGCCCCGACGGCGAATCGCATTCCCCGTTGCGCGCCGATGAAGGAGGCCGTCGTCCTCTGGTCTCCCCGATCGAAGCCGCGTGCACCCAGGCCGATCCACCCATCGCTAGACGAGACGTCCAGCACGCCGGCGATCGAGAAGTCGCTTGTGATGCTGACATGGTCCCGACCGGCCAGGAACAATCCGGCCGATTGCTCGTCGATGGCATCCAACCCCGAGATGGCACCGTCGTCGCCGGTCGACACCTCGGTAGAGGCGAAGTCGATAGACCCGGCCGCCATCTCGATGCGATTCGCCGACAGCGCACCGGTACTGGACGCGTTGCCGGTTGCCTGCACGCTGATGACACCGCCCCGATCGTCCGCGCTCACATCGATCGACGAGTCAGCGGTCAGCTCGATCTGGTTGCCACTGATCGAGATATCACCGCCTAGATCGTCCGGGAAACGCTGTCCCACCTCTCGGCGATCGTCTCTGGCGAGCAGCGAGCCGCTCAGCACGACGTTGGTCTGCTGTTCTGAAGCACCGATTCGGATGGATCCGATAACGTCCCTCCGAACGACACCGTCGACATCCGTGCGCTCCAGGGAATTCGCCTGAACGATCCCGTCCAGGTTGATCAGGTTGTCGAGCACGTCGGTAACACCCTGGGCACTGATGACCACCGTCCCGCCATCCGCCGTGACCCGCCCGCTCCCTGCGTTGACGATGCCGAAGTTGCCACTACGCTGCATGTCGGCCAGCAGCGTTCGGTCCACCTCGAAATTCACCAGCTGCTGGCCAGCCGGGTCGAGATCGATCGTGAAGCGGCCGGCGGAGGCCAGTTCCACCCGTCCCAGCTGCGCCACGATCCGTCCTTCGTTGACGACACGCGGCCCGACCAGCGCGACCAGCCCTCCCTCGCCGATGGTGATACCGCCGCGGTTGATGATCGCGCCGTCGGTCACGTCGCCATCGACGAAACTCAGCGAGTTCGTCAGGCCCGAGTCCAGGAAGCGCTGCTGATCCTCGTCGGACAGGTCGGCGGTGGTGGCGATCAGCGAACCGACATTGACGCTGGCGTTCTCGCCGAACAGGATTCCCTGATCGTTGATGATGTAGATCCGTCCATTCGCGGTCACGCTGCCGTCGATGGTGGAGGCTCCCAGCCCGCCGGTTACTCGGTTGAGGGTCGCATCCGTGTCGTTTCGATGCTGGAAGCGCACCGTTTCACCCTCGGCGACATTGAAGCTGCGCCAGTCGATGATCGCGCGCTCCGCGCTCTGGTCGATTAACGTGTCGGGTCCGTTGAAGGTGATGGTCACACTGCCGGGCGTGCGGACCTCTGCTCCCTCCGGAGCACCCTGGGATGTCGCAGGGAGGGCGATCAGGGTAGCGACGCCGAGCACGCGACACAGGACCAGCCCATGGTGGAGCGATCTCGCACTGGATCGAGACTGTGGGTAGCGGTCATTTCCCATGCTTGAACTTCCCTGAAAGATGGCGAGAGAGGCGCATTCAGAAGTTGATCGACAGGCCGGCGAAGAAGCGTGGATCATCGCTGCGCTCGGCCGAGACGTCGCCGTCCAACGGCACGGCGTATTCGGCGTAGCCACCCAGCGCACCGCCCCGAAACCGCAGGCCCGCCCCGGCAGAGGACAGCGACGTGCGCGCGTCGAAGCCATCGACGACCGATCCGATATCGTAGAAGCCGTACGGTGTCATCCTCAGGCGGGCCAACGGTGGGATGGCGTAGCGCGCCTCGAGCTTCAGGGCCGCACCGGAGGGCCCGGTGATCTCCGAGGCGTCATAGCCGCGCACGAAGCCCTCTCCGCCAACGCCGAAGGTCTCCGAGGTCGGCGGGTTATCGCCTCGCAAGCTGGCCTGACCGGTCGCGGCAAGCAGCACCGATGCCCGGCCGCCGAAGCTTTGCAGGCGAGCGGCGTACAGCGACAACGTCGTGAAGTCCAACTCCTTGGGCTCGCCCTGCGCGCGGCTGTCACTGGCCCCCAGCCCGTCGATCCCCTGCGAGAGACTCAGCTGAAGCTGATTGACACCCAGTCCCGAATCCACATGATCGAAGCGCAGCCCCAACATCACCTGGCGGGTCTTCGTCTCGTCGTCGGTGCCCAGCTGATCCCCCACGGCCTGGCCTTCGGTCTGCGAGTCGAATGCCTTGAAGCCGAGCGTCAGATAGCGATTAGTCAGGCGCGATCGGAACAGAGGGCGGCTCCAGGTGGCCTCCAGCGTGGTTCCCGTGGTTTCCAGGTCATCGAAAGCCTCGAATCCGATGTCCGGCTCGCTGCGCAAGGTGCTGATCGACAGGCGCAGACGAGAACCCGAGGAACCGACACCGATATCGGCGAAGGTGCTGAACAGACCCAGCTCATCCGAGTCGGTGGCCACAAGCGCACGAATACCAAATTGGGGATAGGGACGGGCCTGCAGGTTGAAGCGGATGCTGGCATCGAGCCTGCCGGGTCCGACCCGCTCGCTGCCCCGGTTGTTGACAGCCACCGATCCTTCGACCGGATCGTGCACGGTCGACAGGCGAAGCCGAGCAGCCCCCAGCCCACCGTCCGCGGACCGCCCGACCGACGACGAGGCCACCAGACCCGGCAGATCGTTCAACAGCAGCATGTTCCGCTCGAGGTCCACCACGTCCAGAGGGCGGGAGGACGACAGGCGATCGGCGTAGCGCGACAGCAGGCCGCGTCCGGCGGATCGCTCGTCGGTGAACTCGACGCGATCGACGAACCCTTCGACGATGCGAATCTCTACGACGCCCGCATCGATCATCTGCGCCGGCACCACGGCCTGGCTCAGGATGAAACCGGCTTGCCGGTAGCGTGCGGTGATCGCATCGGCAATATCGTACAGATCCGACAGCGTCGCTTGCTCGTCGAGGAGATCGGCGAAGGCGTCGCGTAGGCGATCGTCGGCGATGCGTTCGTTGCCCACCAGGCGAACATCACGAAGCAAGAAGCGCTCGTCCGACAGGGCTTGCGGGCGAGGCGGGCGCTGTTGAGGCATCAGCGGCGCCGGGGAAGGCGTCTGAAGCTCGGGCGGTGACCCCAGCTCGCGTTGGAGCAAGCCCGGATCCACCGCCGGCGGCACGGCTTGGGCGATGGCATGACACGACACGGTACTGAAGCCGATCAGCGAAGCGACCGTGAGCAAGCGGTTCGTCAACGACATCCGAGAGCCTCGATTAGATCACATCCACCGCTGCCGAAGGACGGCAGTTGCCGAGCAGCGGTATCCCTTGTCCGTCCCCGTCGCAGACTACCGCACGAACGCCGAGGCGTCTCGTCCGGCGCATCGGTCATCCACGGGCAGCACAGGATGATTCAACCTGAAACAAGTCGGTATCCCCCGAAACAGTGATGCCAATCCTTCGCACCCACTTCCTAGCGCACCACCCGGATCTCCACCCGTCGATTCATCGAGCGAGCGGCGGCATCACTGTTCGGCACTCGCGGGCTGGCCTCGCCCTGGCCGGCCACCGCGATGTCGCCGGGCGCAAGCCCGTAGGACTCGACCAGGTAACGCCGAGCCGCCTCGGCGCGCCGAATCGACAGCACACGATTGTATTCGGCGTCACCCAAATCGTCCGTGTGACCCTCCAAGGCGATACCGGGCACCCCTCCCGATTCGGTCCGCCGAAGCAGCTCACTGCCGATCACGTCCAGCTGCACCCGACCGGTCGGGGTCAACCGCGCCGAGCCGGACTCGAAGCGCACGTCACTGACGGCTAACGGCTCGCTCATCACCTGGGCGGTCCGGCCCCCCTCCGCCGGCTGATCGCGCGTGTTCGCCTCGGCATCCAGCACGTCGACCTGCTGGACGCGCAGGGCCAGCTCACGCCGTACCGCGCGCGACCCAAGCTCCACGTCGGAATCGACCAGATAGCGGTACCGCTCGACGCTGCGCCGACCGGTGATCGCATCGTCGGACAAGGCTTCGACCAGCGCCGAGACCGCCTCGGGATCGCGACCGGGTGCGGCGAAGTCATCGTTGTCCGGTATTCCCAGCACAGACAAGGGAACCGGTTGCTCGGTTGCGAACACGTACACCGTCTGCATGCCGACGGGCCCGCTTTCCACCAGCGAGCCCATGCCGGTCGGCGGGTAGCTCAGCTCGCGGGCTGCCTGGGACCGTGAGCCAGAAGCCGGCGCGGGAGCGATGACGGCGACCTCCCCTTTCGAGTCGACCAGGACCAAGGTGAAATGGGCGGGCAAGCTCGCCTTGGCCGTCAGGATCAGCGAATCACCGATCCGGACGCCCGGGTCGAGCTCGTCATCGCCGATATAGACAGAGCCTGTGTTCTCGACCCAGTCATCGGGTACCCGATCCAGCTGTTCGAACACGTCGTTGCGATTGTAGGCCGAAGCCGTTGCGCCCCCGATCAACGCGGCGACGAGCATCGATGCGACGGCGACCGGTCGCCAACTAGCGACATCACGCGATCCGACCATGCGGTCCCTCCTTCGACGGCAGCGTTGTACATGCTTGACACCCGATACCCTACCGCGACTCGGCGTAACGCGCGAGCCACTCGCCTGGCTTGCGCGCCTGGCGCGCCGCTGGCGGGTGCCTGGTCTGCCTCAGCGCGGTCATCAGGGTCCCGATGGCGATCCGCCTCGACGAGCGGTCGGTCACAGTCCGCCCTGCCACACACGATAGGGAGACGGACCGGCGAAATGTAGGCACCTTGACTGCGGTACGATGCCTATCGAGCCCTTGATCCGTTCCTATGCCGACTACCCCCGACACGGCATTCCTGCGCTTCGACCACGTCAAGAAGAGCTACGACCAACGCACGCTGGTGGTCAAGGACTTCACGCTCGACGTGGACGACGGGGAGTTCCTGACGTTGCTCGGCCCGTCCGGCTCCGGCAAGAGCACGGTGCTGATGATGCTGGCAGGCTTCGAGAGCGTGACCAGCGGCGACATCTCGATTCGCGGCCGCTCCATCACCCGCACCGCGCCCTACCGGCGCAACATCGGCGTGGTGTTCCAGAACTACGCCTTGTTCCCGCACATGAGCATCGCCGAGAACCTGGGCTACCCGCTGTCGGTCCGGAAGCTGCCCAAGGCCGAGATCGACGAGCGCGTGGTTGCCTCGCTGGCGCTGATCGAGATGCAGGATTTCGGCGCACGCTTTCCCGGCCAGCTGTCCGGCGGGCAGCGCCAGCGGGTGGCCCTGGCGCGGGCGCTGATCTTCGAGCCGTCGATGATCCTGATGGACGAGCCGCTGGGCGCGCTGGACAAGAAGCTGCGCGAGCAGATGCAGTACGAGATCACCCGATTGCACCAGAAGCTCGGCTTCACGGTCGTCTATGTCACCCACGACCAGACCGAGGCGCTGTCGATGTCGGATCGCATCGCGGTGTTCGACGACGGCGTGGTGCAGCAGTGCGCCGCGCCTGCCGAGCTGTACGAACGACCCGACAATGCCTTCGTGGCCGACTTCATCGGCGAGAACAACTTCATCACGGGCACCGTGGACACGATCGAGGCAGGCATCGCCCGGGTGCGCACCGCCTCCGGAGAGCCGATCCTGGCGCAGGCGGCCGACGATATCGCCGCCGGCCAGGCCTGTCGTGTGTCGGTACGCCCGGAGAAGCTGTTCATCCAACCCACCACCCACGCGCACGACAATGCCCTGTCGGTGCGCTTCGTGACGCGCAACTACATCGGCGACTTCATCCGCTACTACTTCGAACTGCCCGACGGCTCGGAGGTCAACGTCAAGGTGCTGAACGACCTGGCAGCCCCCGAGCTGTCGACGAACCAGGCGGCGTCGCTGGTGTGGCTGATCAAGGACTGCTTCGCCTACCCCGATCGCACCGAGCCGGCATCCTGACGCCCGGTCAAGACCGAATTCGCCACGGCGTCAAGCCGTACCCCACCCCACCCCCCTCGGAGAGATCGATGACCCCTACCCAGACCCTGCTGGCCGGTGCGACCGCGCTGGCCCTGTCCGGCGCCGCCGTGGCCCAGGACCAAACCCTGACCGTGGTCTCGTTCGGTGGCGCCTACGGGGCCGCCCAGCAGGAGCACATGGTCGATCCCTTCATGGAAGCGACCGGGGTGAACGTGCTGTTCGAGGACTACTCCGGCGGCATCGCCGAGATCAAGGCGCAGGTGGAGGCGGACAACATCCAGTGGGATGTGGTCGACATCGAGGTCATCGACCTGGAGCGTGCCTGCTCGGAAGGGCTGCTGGAGGTGATCCCGCGCGACATCCTGCCGCCGGGCGACGATGGCACACCGGCGATGGACGACTTCGTGACCGATGCGCTGGACAGCGAATGCGGCGTCGGCGTGATCGTGTGGACCATCGTCTACGCGTTCGACACCGAGGCGATGACCGGCGAGACGCCCACCAGCATCGCGGACCTGTTCGACACCGAGGCCTTCCCCGGCAAGCGCGCCTTCCGAAAGCGCCCTCAGGTCAACATGGAGTGGGCCCTGATCGCCGACGGTGTTTCGCCCGACGAGGTGTACGACGTGCTGGCCACCGACGAGGGCCAGGCCCGCGCCTTTGCCAAGCTGGACACCATCAAGGATGACATCGTCTGGTTCGACAGCTGGTCGCAGGCGCCGCAGCTGCTCAACGACGGCGGTGCGGTGATGGTGCAGTCGGCCAACGGCCGCATCTTCAGCGCGATCCAGGAAGACGGCAAGCCGTTCGAGATGGTCTGGGACAACCACGTCTACGACCTGGACGTGTTCTCGGTGGTCAGGGGCAGCGCCAACAAGGAACTGGCGTTCGACTTCATCGCCTCGGCCACGCAGTCGGTACCGCTGGCCGGCATGGCCGACGTCGCCTATGGGCCGACCCGCCTGTCCTCTTCGGCGCATGTGCCCGAGTCGGTGGTGCCGGACTTGCCGACCTCGCACCTGGACAAGGGGGTCAAGGCCGACGGCATCTTCTGGGCCGACTTCGGCGAATCGCTGGGCGAGAAGTTCAACGAGTGGCTGTTGAGCTAGCAACGAGGCGGTGCCGCCGGCCCGCGTGGCGGCACCACATCCGATGACCTCTGCATCGCTGTCGGCCGCCGATGCGCAGGCCGCGCGCCGTGAGCGCGGGCAGCGTCGGCGGCGCGCGTTCCTGTTCGTCGCGCCGTTGCTGGTGTTCCTGCTGTTCGCCTTCGTGGCACCGATCGGCACGATGCTGTTCCGCAGCGTGCACCACCCGATCGTCGCCGAACTCATCCCCGAGACGCTGCAGCGCCTGGAAGGCTGGGACGGCAGCGACGTGCCGGACGCGGCGGTGCGCGGCCAGTTCGCGCAGGACCTGAAGCGCCTGGCGGCCGAGCGCCGCTCGGGCAAGCTGGCCGAGGAGATCAACCGGGTGCTGCCCGGCGTCAGCAGCGTCATCAAATCGACCGCTCGCGCGCTGCGCAAGCTCGACGAGGAAGAACTGATCGCGCGTGGCGAGGCCGCGCTCGTCGACGCCGACGATCGCTGGGACACGGTGCCGGTGTGGCGCGCGATCCGGGATTCGGGTGCGGTCTACACCCCCGACTTCTACCTGACCGCGCTGGATCTGGAGCGCAGCGAGGCCGGCGGCATCCAGCAGCGCGACGGGCCGCGGATCTACCTGAAGCTCTACGGCAAGACACTGTGGATGGCGCTGGTGATTACCGGCCTGACCCTGCTGCTGGGTTATCCGCTGGCCTACTTCCTGGCCGGCCTGCGCCCCGGCATGGCCAACCTGCTGATGGTATTCGTGCTGCTGCCGTTCTGGACCTCCCTGCTGGTGCGAACCACGTCCTGGATCGCGCTGCTGCAGACCAACGGCGTGGTCAACTCCTCCTTGATGGCGCTGGGCATCACCCGCGCGCCGATCGAGATGCTGTACACCCAGTTCGCCACCATCGTGGCCATGACCCACATCCTGCTGCCGTTCATGATCCTGCCGCTGTACAGCGTCATGAAGGGCATCGATCCGAGCTACCTGCGCGCCGCGCTGTCGATGGGCGCGCGACCGATTCCGGCCTTCCTGCGCGTCTACCTGCCGATGACGCTGCCCGGCCTGTCCGCCGGGGCGCTGCTGGTGTTCATCATCTCGGTCGGCTACTACATCACCCCCGCGCTGGTGGGCGGCACCAGCGGGCAGATGATCTCCAACATCATCGCCTTCCACATGCAGCAGTCCAACAACTGGGAACTGGCCGCAGCCCTCGGCACCCTGCTGCTGGCGATGATCCTGACGCTGTACTGGCTGTACGACCGGTTCGTCGGTGCCGGCAACATCAAGCTCGGTTGATGCGCATGAGCCGCCACCCCGCCTACTTCCGTTTCTGGCACTACCTGGGTCACTACGCGCTCAAGCTGGCCGCGTTGCTGGTGCTGGCCTTCCTGATGCTGCCGATCCTGATCGTCGTGCCGCTGTCGTTCAACGCCGAACCGTACTTCACGTTCTCGGCGGGCATGCTGGCGCTGGATCCGGACGCCTACTCGCTGCGTTGGTACGGCGAGATCTTCAGCGATCCGAAGTGGGTGCTGTCGATCAAGAACAGCTTCATCATCGGCATCGCGGCGGCGGCCATCGCGACCACGCTGGGCACCTTGGCCGCGATCGGACTGGCGTCCGACACCATGCCGTACAAGCGACTGATCATGGCGTTGCTGCTCTCGCCGATGATCGTGCCGCTGATCATCGTCGCCGCCGGCATGTTCTTCTTCTACACCCGCTTCAACCTGGTCGCCAGCTACCCCGGCCTGATCATCGCGCACGCAGCCCTGGGCGTACCGTTCGTGATCGTGACGGTCACCGCCACGCTGAGCGGCTTCGATCGCACGCTGCTGCACGCCGGCATCAGCCTCGGGGCCTCCCCGTTCAAGGCGTTCCGCGACATCGTCATCCCGCTGATCCGCCCCGGCGTGATCTCGGGCGCACTGTTCGCGTTCGTGACCTCCTTCGACGAGGTGGTGCTGGTGCTGTTCCTGGCAGGCCCCGAGCAGCGCACCATTCCCCGACAGATGTTCTCCGGGCTGCGCGAGCAGATCAATCCGACCATCCTGGCGGTGGCCACGCTGCTGATCACCTTGTCGATCGCGCTGCTGGTGACGCTGGAGTTGCTGCGCCGCCGCTCGGAGACGCTTCGCGGCATCAGCAGCTGAGGCGACGTCGCCCCCTTCCCGTCCGCATTCCACGCCTGCGAGCCTGATCCATGCACCCCGACGACAAGCCTTGGTGGAAGCGCGCCACCGGCTACCAGATCTACCCGCGCAGCTTCAACGACTCGAACGGCGACGGCATCGGCGACCTGCCGGGCATCATCGAGAAATTGGATCATCTGCAAGCGCTGGGCATCGGCTTCGTCTGGCTCTCGCCGGTGTACGCCTCGCCGATGGCCGACAACGGCTACGACATCGCCGATTACGATGCCATCGCGCCCGAATTCGGCACGATGGATGACATGCAGCGCCTGGTCGACGAGGCGAAGGTGCGCGGCATCCGCATCGTCATGGATCTGGTGGTCAACCACACCTCGTCCGAGCACGCCTGGTTCCAGGCGGCCTGCGCGTCCCGCGATGCACACGAGCATGAGTACTACTACTGGCGCGATGCCGCCCCCGATGGCGGGCCGCCCAGCGATCGCCGAGCCGTGTTCGGTGGCTCGGCCTGGCATTGGGTCGAGGCGGTCGGTCGCTACTACTTCGCCTACTTCAGCTCCGGCCAGCCGGACCTGAACTGGCAAAACCGGCAGGTGCGCCGGAACGTGTTCGCCATGATGAACCGCTGGCTGGACCGCGGCATCGGCGGCTTTCGCATGGACGTGATCGACCTGATCGGCAAGGATCTGGACAACGGCGTGCTGGAACAGGGCCCCGACCTGCACCCCTATCTTCAGGAGATGCATCGGGAAGCCCTGGCCGGCCGGGACATCCTGACGGTGGGCGAATCCTGGTCGGTCACACCCGATACGGCCTTGCAGTATTGCGGGCGCGAGCGCTACGAGCTGGACATGGTGTTCAACTTCAACCATGTCGTGGCCGGCTGGGACCCCGAGTTCGGCCGCTTCAAGCCCAAGCCGCTCGACCTGCCGCTGTTCAAGCGCATCCTGGGAGAGTGGCAGACCGCGCTGGCCGAGGATGGCTGGAACTCGCTGTTCCTGTCCAACCACGACCTGCCGCGTGCGGTGTCGCGCTACGGCGATCCGGATCGCCACCGCGTCGCGTCGGCCAAGATGCTGGCCACCGTGATCCATCTGATGAAGGGCACGCCGTACATCTACCAAGGCGAGGAGATCGGCATGACCAATGCCAATTTCACCCGCCTGGAGCAGTTTCGCGATGTGGAGACCTTCGGTCAGCTGGAAGATCAGCGGGCGGCAGGCGTCAGCGAAGCGGACTTCATCGCCGGCGCCAATCGCACCGGACGCGACAACGCGCGCACCCCGATGCAATGGAGCGACGAACCCTCGGCAGGCTTCACGCGCGGCACGCCGTGGATCGATGTCAACGACAACGCTGTCCACCTCAATGTCGAGGCCGACCGAGCCGACCCGGACGGCGTGTTCGGGCACTACCGCCGATTGATCGCCCTGCGCCGCCAGCTGCCGATCATCACCGAGGGTGGCTATCGCTCGTTCGACGATGCCAACCCCTGCGTGTTCGGCTACGTGCGCACGCTGGGCGATCAGCGCCTGGTGGTGGTGGGAAATTTCACCGGCGAGCGGGCAAGCATCGGGGTGCCGGCCGAGGGATGGGGCGAGGGGCGGTGCGTGATCCGCAACGGGCCCGAGCGCACCACCATCGACTCGCCACTGTCGCTTGCCCCGTACGAATCGTTCGCGGTACTGATCACCGGCGTCGACGGATGAGCCGCCAGCGGGTGCGGCTCGGCCCAACCGGCCCGCATCGCCGCAGTGCGCATCGGCTCGGGAAGCACCAGGTGCAGTCCGTGCTCCCGGGTGATGTGCACGTGTGCCAACTCGTTGCCCGGCAAGAAGGAGGCCTCGGGTTGACCGCCCGAGCCTGCCAGACTGTGTGCACGGATCGATGCAGGCTGTCGCCGGCGCCGCTCAGTCTGCCGCCGTTGCCTCGATCTCGATCGACAGCCCCGGGATGGCCAGTCGGGTGACGCCGAGCAGGGTCATCGGCGGCGATGCGCCCAGCGGCCCGAACCGGCTGCCCATCAGGTCGAAGTGCTTCAGCGCCTCGTCCACGTCGGTGCAGTAGACGACCAGCCGGGTGATGTCGGCCAGCCCCATGTCGGCCGCCTTCAGCACCGCCTCGAGGTTGGTAAGCGTCAGCGCAAGCTGGGCTCGCATGTCGTCCGGATGCTGCGGGCGGCCTTCCCCGTCGACCGCGGTCTGGCCCGCGCAGTTCAGCTGCCGGCGATTGCCTTCGATGATCTCGGCCTGGTTGTAGCCGAGATTCAATGACCAGGACCACGGGTTGATTGCCGTTCGTTGCATCGTCTTCTCTCCTGAGGGGTGTGGATAGCCCGGTGCCGGACTCGAGCCAGCAGAATGACCGACCCCACTGACAACCCTGCGTCAGGAGTGATGCGAGGTCGCCGCGGAAGGATCCTCGGGCCGGCCGATCCAGTGCGTCGCCAACGTCGCCAGCAGATCCGCGATGATCGGCTGCAGCGCATCCCCCGAGACGATCTCGACCCCGTCGGTGTACTGCAGCAGCCAGCGGGCGAAGTACTCCAGCCGCGGCACCAGAAACGTCATCGACACGCCGTTCCGCTCGGCACGCTCCTCGACGAAACCGAAGTAGTAGCGCTGTTCATCGACGAACTGGGCCGATTCGTCCGAGAATCGAACCGTGATCTCGTGCAGGGCCTCGTGGCGCGGCTCGCGCTGCAGATACTCCTGCAGGTTGCGAAAGTCCCGGCGACGAAACTGCTCGCCAAGCAGCTGCAGCCCATCGATCCGGTCCAGGCGGAAGTCCCGGTAGTCCTCGCGCAGGCGGCACCAGGCGATCAGGTGCCAGTGGTGGCTGTAGAAGTACAGCCCCACCGGTTCGACCTGGCGCGTGGTGGACGCCTGACCGACGCGACCGCTGTAGTCGAACGCCAGCGGCTGGCGGCGCGACAGCGCGGTCCGGCAATCGCGCAGCCATCCGTCGGCGCGGGCTGTCAGGCCAGTCTCGCCCTGCTGCTGGACAGCGATGTCGTTGTCGATGCTGTCCAGGTAGTGACGGTCCTGACTGTCCAGCACCGATCGCACCTTGTCCATCGCCTGGCGAAACTCGTCGAGCGTGGCCGCATCGACCCGATTTTCGATGATCTTCTGGCCGATCAGCAGCGCTGCCGCCTCGTCGCGGCTGAACATGACCGGTGGCAGGTCATAGGCCTTGTCCAGGAAATAGCCCACACCGGCCTCGGAGCCGATCGGCACACCGGCGTTCTCCAGCGTCCGGATATCGCGGTAGATGGTCCGCTCCGCCACGCCGAAGCGCTCGGCCAGGTCCCGTGCACGAACGACCTGACGGGTCTGCAGGTGGATCAGGATCGAGGTGACCCGGTCGAACTTCTTCATGGTGCTCCGGGCGGACGATGTGGGTGGACAGCGAACGCGGCATAGTGCCAGCTGGATGACGCATCGCGTGCGTTACGGCCACGGGCTCCCCAACGGCGCCAGTGCCCGCTCGAGCAACGAGCCGATCCTGCACAAGCGCGCCTCCCCACCTCGCGGCCCCACCAGCTGCGCACCCACCGGCAATCCGTTCGACAGCCCCACCGGGCAGACCAACGCCGGATGCCCCGTCATGTCGAACGGCAGCGTGCGCATCGGCGTCCACACCGGATCCTTGCCATCGAAGGCGGCGAACGGTGGCGCGACACCGAGCGTGCTCGCGGTGAGGAGCACATCGTGCTGCTCGAACAGCGCATCGAGCGTGTGTCGCAGCGTCACCGCCATCTCTCGACCCTGCCGTACGGTGTCCTTCGAGGCATCGCGCCCGGCCAGCAGAGCGGCCCACGCCTGGCGGCCGTACCCGGCGATCCGGCGCGCCCGGTCGAAGGGATCGTCCCCCGAGGCGCTCGCAGAGGCGCTCGCAGAGGCGCTCGCCGCCTTGCGCTCCGCCGTCTGGATGGCGTCGCGATGCGTGGCATAGGCCTCGGCGATCAACACCGCTCCGCCGACCCTCTCGATCGGTGCATAGGCCGGCAGACTGACCAGCGCAATGCGGGCACCCTGCACCGACAAGGCGGACGCGGCCGCATCCATCGCCTCCAACGTGACGGGCTCCAGCGCGGGATCGCCGGCGAACCAGTCGCGTGCATAGCCGATGCGCAGCCCGTTCGTCCCATCGGATTCCGGGACCTGAATCGATTCGACGGCGACGTCCGGAACACCATTGCCGCACAGGACTTGAAAGACAAGTTCGGTCTCCTGCACCGTGGCACCGAGCACGCCGACGTGATCCAGGCTCGGCGACAAGGCCTGCACTCCGTCCAGCGACAGCGCACCGAACGTCGGCTTCAGTCCCACCACGCCACAGTAGGCGGCCGGCGAACGCACCGAGCCACCGGTGTCGGTACCCAGGGCGAAGCGCACCAGCCCGGCGGCCACCGCCGCCGCCGAACCCGACGATGATCCGCCGGTGATGCGTTCGCTCGCCCAGGGATTGGTCGACGGCGGATGCAGGCTGTCCCGGCTCGGCCCGTCCAGCGCGTACTCGTAGGTCGCCAGCTTTCCCAGCGGTATCGCGCCGGCGGCGCGCAGCGTGGCGACCACCTCGGCATCGGCTGCGGCACGCTGCTCGGCGTCGCGGTGCGAGCCGCTGGTGGTACACAGGCCGGCGACATCGATCAGGTCCTTGACCGCGAACGGGATGCCGTGCAGCGGGCCGCGGTCGATGCCGGCCGCCAGCTCGGCCTCGGCCCGTACCGCCATCGCCCGGGCCGCCTCGGCCTCCAACGCGACGAAGGCGCGCACCGTCGCATCACGCGCCTCGATGCGCTGCAAGTGCGCTTGCACCAGCTCCGGAACCGTCAGGCGCCGGTCGCGCAATGCCCGCCCGGCCTGATCGATGGTCAAATCGGCGAGATGGCGAGTCATCGGCTGATCAGCGCCGCCGTGTCGATACCGATCCGACCCGTTCCGCAGCGGAGCGGCGCGGGACCGGCAACGATCCCTACTGCAGGAAGCCGCCCTCGCGCGCCGAGGCGTTGTACGCATCGGTGACGTCGGCCAGCGCCTGCTCTGCGCTCTCGCGCCCTTGCAGGAACTCGGACAGGTTGTCGCCCAGCGCGGTGTGCAGCAGACCCATGTACGGCAGCATCGGGTACGGCTTGGCGCCGGCCTCGATGGTGGCGAACACACCGGCCGCGGCTGGCGTCGGCTCGTAGCCGTCGATCAGCCACACGGCCACGTCGGAGTGCTCCTCGAGCACCTCCGGCGACAACGCGTGCATCATCGCCTGGAAGGAAGCCTCGGCGTCCTCGTCGCTGATGTTCTTGGCGATCGAGAAGCCGTCCCACCACAGGGCCGCTGCCGGCACACTGCCGCCACCGACGGTCGGGGCCGAGGCGAACGCGGTCTGCTCGGCGGTATCCGCCGGCGCCTCCTCCGGATCGATGAACGCGGAGGCGCGCGAGCCCCAGCCGTTCATCATCGCCACATCGCTGGACTCCCAGTACGGCTTGATCTCGTTGGTGTCGAAGGTCAGGAAGTCGGGGTCCATGAAGTCGGTCATCGCCTTCATGGTCTCGAGCGCCTTGACGCCCTTGTCGTTGGCGATGGCAGCCTCGGCCGACCCCGGCGCGAAGAACTCGCCCTCCAGGCCCAGGTACATGTTCACGAACTCGGCGGCCAGGTCCCAGCCGGGTTTGTTGGTGGCGGCCAGCGGCGTGTCGATCACGCCCGCCTCTCGAAGGGCTTCAGCGTTCGACAGCATGTCCTCGTAGCTGGTCGGCACCTCGAGACCGGCCTGCTCGAGCAGGTCGGCGCGGTAATACAGGTGCTGCGAATTGGCCATGAAGGCGATGGCCATGATCTCGCCACCGATACGGATCAGCTGCCCTTCCTGCAGATCCTGACCGTACTTCTCGACCAGCTCGTCCAGCGGACGCACGAGATTGTCGTTGAGCAACGGCACGATCGAGTTGTTGGCGATCACCGCGACGGTGTAGCTGGCCGGATTCACCGTCAGCGCGGGCACCTGCAGCGTCTTGTGCTCGGTGGTCTGGTTGCGCGTGAAGGTCACCGCGCCGCCGGCACAGGTCTCGGCCCGGTCGGCCACCACGTGCAGCGCCTCGAAATCGTTGGACAGCAGGCGCACCGAGCCTGCGTCGATGTCGCACTCCGCCTGGGCGGTGCCGACGCAGGCGGCCGCCAGTATTGCCAGGGCGAGGCGGGAAGGTCTGCGAGTGTGCATGCGTTCGTCTCCTTCGATGGAATGGTCGGTCGAGTCAAGAGTGCCCGAACTCGCACGATGCGGGCAACGCGACCCCGATGAGTGAAACGGATCTCGGCAGCCGCAGGCTTCGCCGCCAGGTGATCAAGGCCTTCGCCGCCGATCAGCCGCCTTGCAGGCGATCCAGCCGCAACTGCGCCGCCCGTCGATGCCCCTCCAACCCTTCGCTGGCACTCTGCCGCGCAGCGGGAGGGGCCAGCGCGCGCACACCGCGTTCGTCCAGCGACTGCCAGGTGGCGGTCTTCACATAGGTGCCCACCCACAGCCCGCCGGTGTAGCGACCCGCGCCCATCGTCGGCAAGGTGTGATTGGTGCCGCAGCACTTGTCCGAATACACCACGCTCGACAACTCGCCGATGAACAGCGAACCGTAGTCGCGCAGCCGGTGCGAGAACGCCATCGGGTCCTGCACGTGCACCTGCAGGTGCTCGGCCGCCACCGCATCCGAATAGGCAATCATCGCCGCGTCGTCATCGCACACCGCGATCTCGCCGAAATCCTGCCAGGCCACCCCGGCCGTGGCGGCAGTCGACAGGGTGGCCAGCTGTGCCTCGATCTCGACACGCGTGGCCTCGGCGAGCGCCGCATCGGTGGTGATCAGGCCGACCCGGGTGCGCACATCGTGCTCGGCCTGCGCGAGCAGGTCGGTGGCGATCATCTCGGCATCCCCGCTGGCGTCCGCCAGCACGAAGATCTCGGAGGGCCCCGCCAGCTGATCGATGCCGACGGTGCCGAACACCTGCCGCTTGGCCTCGTTCACGAAGGCGTTGCCCGGCCCGACGATCTTGTCCACCGCCGGTACCGTCGCGGTCCCGTGCGCCATCGCGGCGATCGCCTGCGCACCACCGATGCGGAAGATGCGGTGTGCCCCCGACAGGTGGCAGCCAGCGATCATCGCCGGATGCGCACCGGGCGGCAGGCAGGCGACGATCTCGTCCACCCCGGCGACCGCCGCCGGCACGATCGTCATGATCGGTGCCGACAGCAGCGGGTAGCGCCCACCGGGCACGTAGCAACCGACGCGGCGCAACGGAATCAGCCGATGGCCGAGACGTACACCCGGCAAGGTCTCCACGTCCAGCGGCTGCATCGAGCCGAGCTGCGCCTCGGCGAACCGGCGCACGTTGTCGATCGTGAACTGGGTGTCGCTGCGCGTCTGCGGGTCGAGCTCGTCGAGCGCGCGCTGCCGTTCGTCATCGCTCACCTCGAATCGATCGAGCGTGACGCCATCGAGGGTGGTCGAGAACTCGGCAACCGCTGCATCGCCGCGGGTGCGCACCGCGTCGACGATGGCGGTCACGGTGCGGGCCAGCGAGCCGTCATCGTCTGCGGCACTTCTCAACGGGGCCTTGAGCCAGCGGACGCCGGGAATGGACGCAGGGGTGGTGGTCATGTCGTGCGGTGGTCGGGTCAGGGTTGGTTAGATCAGGGTTGATCGGCCAGTTGGGCAAGCTTGATCTGCACCAGTACCGAGAATTGGTCGAAGGCGCGCCACTCATCGACGATGCGTCCATCCTTGTAGTGATAGTGGCTGATGCCGAGCATCTGCACCCGCTTGCCGCTCGGCGACCCGAGTTCGGCCAACGTGCCGTGGCCCAGGTGGTGGCCTTCGAGCACCCAGCGCACCGCGACCTTGATACCGCCTTCATCGCACGGCGTGGAACTGATGTGCTGCGGCAGGAACACCGCATCCGGCAAGGAGCCGATCAGACCGAGGGTCTGGTGGGTGACGGCGGCGGTGCCGTACAGCTCCATGGCGAGCGGCCCGTGATACTGCACGGTGGGCGCATAGACGTCGCGAATGCGCCCGAACATGCGCCCGTTCATGACCTCGTGCAGCCAGGTCAGCGTGTCGCGCTCCAGGTCGCTGTTCGCGATGGCCAGGTCCGGCGCGGCCTCCGGCGGGTACTGACCGAGCATGCGCCGATTCTCGCCGATGTCCAACGCGTTCTGGCCTCGCCCCAGGGCCGCCGTCGCCGCCTCCAGCGCGTAGGCCTGCACGTCCAGGCCGAGCTGCCTCATGACCGCCATCTGGTCCGAGACGATCCACTCGCGATAGATGCGGTTCTCGTACACCATGCAGTCGGCGATGGTGCGCGACACGAAGGTGCGACCGTTCGGAGCACCGTAGTGCCCGGCCTGGGTGTGACGCCCGGTGCCGGTCACCAGATGCGAGGTGTGGAAGCCATCCCGGTCGTTGCCGTTCCAGATCACGTGCGTGGCCATGCCGCGCCGCTCCGGCAATGCGCACAGGCGGGCCACGGTATCGCGCACCAGCTCTTCACGGTTGTAGAGCGTGCCCAGCGAATCGTAGACGATGCAGTTGTGGGTGTAGTGGGTGTAGATCAGCCCGACGTCGCGCTCGTCCCAGATACGATGCGTGCAGCGCACGATGTAGTCGACGATATCGGTATAGGTGTCGTCGAAACCGCGCATCGACTGCACACGCTCTCGAGCCGGGTCGACCAGATCGGTGAAGTCGCGGCGCTCGACCTGCATCGGCTGCCCGTCTAACGCGGCGTCCCCCGTACGTGTGGCGGAGGCGTTGACGGGCTCGATCGCGGAGCGCTCGGATCTGTTCATGGAAATCGCTGCTGCCGGGCTGCGGACGCGGACGTGGAAGCCGCCGCCCGATCATAGCGTCAGCGGTGCGAATCAGGGCGTGTCGAACAAGGCGGATGCGTCGACATCGAGCCGGGCGGCCTGGCGGGCGATGCCGTCGATCGTATCGGCCGACAACGAGATGCCGCAGGCGTCGTACGCGTGCTCGACGTCCCGCTCGATCTCCCCCGGCACGTACAGGCGCTCGACCCCATCGCGCCGTCGCGAGGCGTGGATCTGATCGATGATGCCGTCAACGCGTGTGCGGAACACGTCGGGATCAACGAAGGATGCCACGTCGATCGCCAGGAAGAACTGCCCGTCTCGCCCGGCGGTCGGTCCGTCGATCATGTTGCCCGACTCGGTGCCGTAGCCGGCACCGGACAGCAACGTGGACAGCATGCCGACCGCCATGCCGAGCCCGACCCCCTTGTGGGCACCGATCGGCGAGATCAGGCCTTCGAGGGCACGCGCTGCGTCGGTCGTCGGCTGGCCATCGGCATCCAGCGCCCAGCCGTCGGGAATCGGCGCCCCCTTCTGCGCATAGACGCGAATCTTGCCGTGCGCGGTCGCACCGAACGCGAAGTCGAGCACGAAGGCGCCCGCCCTGTCGGCCGGCATCGCGATCGACAACGGGTTGATGCCGACGATCTTGTCGATCCCGCCGAGCGGTGCCATGGTCGGCAGCGCATTGGTGCCGGCGATGCCGATCATGTTCGCCTCGGCTGCACGCATCGTGTACCAGTCCAGCGCGCCGCAATGGTTCGAGTTGCCGAGGGCGGCGAAGGCCACGCCGCGCAGTCGCGCCGACCCGATCGCCCGATCCATCGCGAAGGTGCCGCCGATCTGGCCCATCGTGTTGGCGCCGTCGACAACGATCGCACTGCCGCGTTCGGATGCCACGCACGGCTCGCCGGCCGGATCCACACCTTCGTCCAGCAGCTTGCCGACGTAGTCGGGCACCCGCAACACACCGTGCGAATGTACCCCCCGCCGATCGGCGTGCACCAGTGTCTCGGCCAGCAGCGCCGCCGACGCGCCAGGCATGCCGCAGCGCTCGAACACGGCGCCGGTGATGGCCAGCAGCGTTTCGGCATCGACACCTCGATCGGAGTCGGCCTGGGGGTAGATCGCCATGGGGAACGGGTTCGGTTAGCGAGTCGGGATCCAACGGCGAGCGGCTCAGCGAGTACCCGCCCAGTAGCGTTCGACAACGGCATCCAGATGGGCCTGCATCGCGGCCTGCGCAGCCTGTGCATCGCCGCGATGGATCGCCTCGAACACCGCCTGGTGTTCGGCGACGACGGCCTCGAACGTCACGCCCGAGCGCGCCGACACGACGCGCTGCTCGGCCAGCCAGTCGCTGAACGCGCTCATCAGCGCCACGAAGATGTCGTTGCCGCTGGCATCCGCCAGGCTCTGATGGAAGGCCAGGTCGGTTCGTTCGAACGCGACCTGGTCGGCAGCGCGGCGATTGGCCTCCAGAGCGGCGTGCACCTGCTCCAACGCGACAGGGGTCGCGTTGCGAGCTGCCTCGCGGGCCAGCCCGATCTCGAACAGCGCCCGCGCCTGCTGCAGGCTTCTCACCCCGCCGGGACGCTGCGCCAGCAGCTGCGCCGCCCCGGACAGGTCGCCGATCAGCCGGTCGGCCGACGGCCGCCTCACCCGCGTGCGGGCGCCGGCGCGCACCTCGACCAGGCTCTTTCGCTGCAACAGGAACAGCGCCTCGCGCACGCTGGAGCGCGCCACGCCGAACTGCGCCATCAGCTCGCGCTCGGACGGCAGGCTGTCACCCGGAGACAGGTCGCCGCGCACGATCAGGCCCTCCAGGTGCTCGGCCAGCTTTTCGTGGCGCCGGCGGGTACGGGCGGGAGGCTGCCCACTCATGGCGCGCTACACCGCGGCCGATCTGGCCTTCGTCGCGAACGCCATCGCCGCGACAGCGCGATTCGTTCTATTGTGGCGGTGCGGGCAGTCCCGCCCCGCGCTTGCAGGTCCCGGTCGCGATGCCCGACTTTCCCGTGATCGATGCGCATGTGCATCTCTACGATCCGACCACCATCCCGTATCCCTGGATGACCTCGGTCCCGTTGCTCGACGAGCCGCACCTGACCGAACGCTTCTTCAGCGCGAGTGCACCGGTCGATGTCGAGGCACTGGTGTTCGTGGAGGTCAATGCAGCCCCGGACCGGCACGTGGACGAAGCACTGTTCGTCACCGACCTGGCAGCGAGCGAGCCGCGCATCCGGGCGCTGGTGGCGCAGATGCCGCTCGACCGGGGCGAGTCGGTGCTTGACGATCTGGAGCGCTACGCGGCGATGCCGCTGGCGCGAGGGGTGCGCACCTTGCTCGAGACCCACGCGCACGAGCCGGGCTGGGCACTGCGCGAGCGGTTCGTGGCGGCCGTGCGTCGCTTGCCCGACCACGCACTGAGCTTCGACCTGTGCCTGCGCCACGCCCAGATGCCCGAAGCCATCGAACTGGTGCGTCGCTGCCCGGACGTGCGCTTCGTGCTCGATCACCTGGGCAAGCCGCCGGCCGCCGACGGCGCCTTCGACCCCTGGCGCGCTCATCTGACGAGCCTGGCAGCCGAGCCGAATGTGTGGTGCAAGATATCCGGTCTGCTGACGGAGGCGGACCATCGGCACTGGACGTACGAAGGCGTCGCCCCGTACATCGATCACGTGATCGACACCTTCGGCTTCGACCGCGTCATGTACGGCGGCGACTGGCCGGTGTCGCGGCTGGCCTCGAGCTACGCCGACTGGGTCGAGGTGCTCGATCGGGTCGTGCTCGGCGCGTCCGATGATGAACGTCGCAGGCTCTACCGCGACAACGCGATCGCGTTCTACCGCATCGAGGGTGTGTGACGCATCGGCACGGTCGATGCGACGCCATCGAGCGCGCGCGAGACCAGCCGCCATCGCGCAGCGGCCCCTCACCGCTCGGTGACCTGACGTTCACGGCGCCTGGCCGCCGTCACTGACAGGCCGACCGCGATGATCAGCATCAGGCCGTTGAACAGCGGTTCGACGAAGAACGGCGCGCCGAGCTGGTTAAGCCCGGCGACCACCACGGCCAGCAGTGCCACCGCGACCACCGTGCCCCACACGTTGGTGCGCCCGGGGCAGATGGCGGTGGCACCGAGCAACGCACCGGCGAAGGCCGGCAGCAGGAACTCCTGACCGACGGTGCTCTGCCCGACGCGCAGCTGCGCCTGCAGCACCAGGCCTGCAAAGGCGGCCACCAGCCCCGAGCCGACGAACGCCAGCGTGACGTACTTGACGGTGCGAATGCCGTTGAGCTCGGCGGCCCGCGGATTCTCGCCGATGACGTACAGGAAGCGCCCGGTCCGGGTGTACTCGAACACCACCCACAGCAGCGTGGCGACCACGAACACGTACACCAGCGCGTACGGCACCGGCCCGCCAGCCACCCGTCCGGCGATGGCGGTAAACGCCGGATCGAGCGTGCCGATCACCTGCCGGCCACCGGTGTACCACTGCAGCAACCCGAGCAGCACCGAACCGGTCCCCAGCGTCGCGATGAAGGAGTGGATGCGCACACGGGCCACCAGCACGCCGTTGACGATGCCGACCACGACGCCGATCACCAGCACGATAGCGCAGACCGCCCACCAGGGCAGCCCTTCACGGGTCTGCAGCCCGATCGCGAGGATCTGCGACAGTCCGATCATGCCGGCCACCGACAGATCGAAGTGATTGGCCGTCATCGGGATCATCACCGCCAGCGCGGCCAGCGCGTAGATCGACCGGTTGTTGGTCAGCGAGGTGAACGTGAACGCCGTCGGGAACGTGTCCGGACGCAACAGCGAGAACACCCCGATCAACGCGATCAGCAGCAAAGGCAGCCCCCAGACCGACACGGTGCGCACCAGGATCTGTCCGCCCTTCATGCCGCCGCTCCGCTCGTCGATGTTGCCGTATTCCCCACCGGATCGCCCGCCGAGTCGCCTACCGCGCCACCTGCCGTGGCGCGCACCAGGTCAGCTACCGTGAGCGCGTCCCGACCCAAGGCACCGACCTGACGGTCGCGGCTGAACAGGATCGCCCGGTCGCACAGACCGGCCACCTCCTCGAAGTCCGACGACACCAGCACCACCGCCAGCCCTTGCTGAAGCGCCTCGTCCAGCAACCGGTAGATCTCGGCCTTGGCGCCGACATCCACCCCGCTGGTGGGCTCCTCCAGCACCAGCACGCGCCGTCCGAGCGCCATCCAGCGAGCGATGACGATCTTCTGCTGATTGCCACCGGACAGGCTGGCGATCGGCACTTCGGAATCGCGCGGCCGCACATCGAACCGTTCGAGGGCCGCCAAGGCCCGGTCGCGCTCCCCGGCACCACCGATCCGATGCGCCTCCAGCAACGCAGGGTTCAGGAACAGGTTCTCTCGCACCGCCATCTGTGGGCACAGGCTCTCCTCGACCCGCTTGCTGGAGATGAAGCCGAGACCGGACTCGATGGCCGTTCGCGCATCGCGGGACGCGGCGTCGTTGGCCGACGCGACACCCTCGATCACGATCGAGCCGTCGACCACCGGCCGGTCCCCGGCCAGCATGCGACCGACGATCTCCTGGCCGGCATCGCGCAGACCGACCAGTCCGACCACCTCGCCGGCATGCACCGAGAAGCTGACCGGTCCGACCCGGTGCGAACGCAAGCCCTGCACCTGCAGCACCGGGTCACCGAACGCGCGGCGACGATCCGGAAACAGCTCGTCCACGCGACGCCCCACGATGTGCTCCACCAGGCCGGCGACGTCGATGTCCGCCACCGCGCCGGTGAAACGCAACCGCCCGTCACGCAGCACCGAGGCGCGATCGGCGATACGGAACACCTCGTCGAGCCGATGGGTGACGTACAGGATACCCAGCCCGTCGGCTACCAGCCGGCGCAGCACCGCGTGAAAGCGCTCCACCTCCTCCTCGGGCAACGTCGCGGTCGGCTCGTCGACCACCAGCACGCGCGCATCGAGCGCCACCGCCCGTGCAATCGCGATCATCGACTTCTGGGCCGCCGACAGCCGACCGACGAGTTCGTCCAGATCGATCCCGCCGCCGATCGCATCCAAGGCGGTCGCAGCCGCCCGGCGGCTCGCCCGCCAGTCGATCAGGCCGGCGCGACGGGCGAAGCGGGTGCCGATCGCGATGTTCTCGGTGACGCTCATCGTCTCGACCAGCCCGAGATCCTGGTGCCCGAAAGCGATGCCGGGCATCGGCCTGCCGGCCTGCTCCAACGGACCTAGCGGACCGATCACTTCGCCCTGGTCTGCTGCGTGAATGCCGGCCAGGATCTTGATCAGGGTCGACTTGCCGGCACCGTTCTCACCCAGCAAGGCGTGGATCTCGCCCCGATGCAGCTCCAGATCGACATCGGCCAAGGCGTGCGTGCCGCCGAAGCGCTTGGCCAGTTGACGCACCTGCAGGCACGGCTCGATCGATCCCGGATCGCTCACGACGGCGCGCGGCGACCCGGTGGTACCGACGTTCATCGTCCCGCTCTCAGCCACCCACGCCCCACAGTTCGAGGTAGCGCTCCTTGTAGCCGTTGCCCGGCACGAAGGCGTTGTCGGCACCGCCTTCGGCGTCGACATTGGCGGGTGTCACCAGATACGGCGCCTGCACGAAGTCGCTGGGCGGTGCGCCCTGCATCGCCCGGCTGATCTCGTCGATCGCCTGGTAGGCCTGCATCTCGACCGGCTCGGACACGGTGACCGCCTGGTATTCGCCACCGCGGATGCGGGCGTAGGCGGACGCCTGCCCGTCGGCACCGACCAGCACGATGTCCTCGGACGGCACGCCGGCGCTGCGCAGGGCCGGCACCTGGAAGTCGAGCGTGTAGTCGGCCACGGCGGTGACGTACAGCGGCGAGCCGTGTCGCTGCAACCATGACACCACCAGTTGCGGCTGGCGCTGCGCCACCTCCGAGATCGGTGTACTGACCTACTCCAGTACCTCGCAACCCTCGCACTCCTTCAGGCGAGCCTCGGTGGCACGGGATTTCGCCTCGGCGATGGCGAACTCGTTGTGGCTGGTCACCACGATCCGCGCCTGGCCATCGGAGTCGGCGATGATCCAGTCGGCCTGCGCCTTGCCGATCTCTCGCGGGTCCTGCTGGATGTTGGTGAACAGCCCGAGCGACTCGTCCGGCCCGGGCAGCGCCGCCGAGTGGATGCCGACGATCGGGATGTCACGATCGCGCGCGTCCCCGATCGGCTCCTGGATGCTGGCCGCATCGACCGAGGTGATGATGCCGTGGGCACCGAGCGCGATCGCCTGGTTCATCGCCGAGATCCAGCCGACGGGTGTGGCCTTGCCGTCGATGATGGACACGTTCCAGCCCAGCGCCTCACCCGCCTCGACGATGCCGGTGCCCCAGGCGCGCGACGCGTCGTTGTTCTCGTCGTTGGAGATGTAGACGATCGTGCGGTCGGTCGGCGGGGTCGGCGAACTGGTCGGACCACGCCACTCATCCTGCGGACCGGCGTAGGTCACCAGGTTGGCGCCTGCCTCCTCGACGATGTCGGCAGCGATCGGGCCCGATGCAAGCGCGGCAAGCGCGGCCAGCGCGGTACCGACAAGGATAGGTGTCAAAATCGAGTATTTCTGCATATCAGCGTCGTTCCAGTAAGAAGGGATGTCGCCCGGTTCGATCCTAGTGATCGATGAGTCAACACGATAGCCGTGCCATGAGCGCTCCAGCACTATCGTACAACTGGTCGGACAGGTCAACGGATCGCGAACTCTGTGCCGTTTCACCGCCCGCTTTCAGACTCGCGCCGACACGACGGATGATTCGGTCGATCGAGCGACTCGGTCGAGCCCAGCGAACAGACCGATCGTCCGGCTCGCGTTGCCTCGACGGCGTCATGCCGAGGATGCAGCGCTACACTTCGTCGATGATTCCACGACCCGCCAGCGCCCCCGAAAACCTGCGCGGCATGGGCTTGATGACGCTGGCCATGTTCGGCTTCGCGCTCACCGACCTGTTCATCAAGCTGCTTGGCGATGCGTGGCCGGCAGGGCAGATCATCGCCTCGCTGGGCCTGGGCGGATCGCTGGTGTTCGCCTGGCTCGCCCACCGGCAGGGCGATGCGCTGTTCAGCCGCGCCTTCCTGCATCCGGCGGTGGTGTTGCGCAACACCTTCGAGGTGCTCGCCACCCTGCTGTTCGTCAACGCACTGGTCCACTCTTCCTTGTCGGTGGCCAGCGCGATCGTGCAGGCCAACCCCCTGGTCGTCACGCTGGGTGCCGCGCTGTGGCTCAAGGAACCGGTCGGAGCGCGTCGCTTCAGCGCCATCGGCGTCGGGCTCATCGGTGTGCTGCTGATCATCCAGCCGTGGAGCCAGCGCTTCGAACCCGCCTCGCTGCTGGCGGTGGGCGCGGTGTTCGCGCTGGCGTTCCGCGATCTGGCCACCCGCGGTGCGCCGAAGCACATCTCGACCGCCCTGCTGTCCAGCTACGCGCTGGCGATGCTGGTCCCGGCCGGACTGCTGCTGTCGTGGCTGCAGCCCGGGCCGCCGCTTCGCCTACCCGAACCGATGCAGTTGCTTTACCTCCTCGGAGCGATCGGCATCTCCACGATCGGCTACTACGCGATCACGGCTGCCATGCGGGTGGGGGACATCGGCATCGTCACCCCGTTTCGCTACTCTCGCATCGTCTTTGCGCTGATCATCGCCACGGTGGTCTTCGGGGAGACCATCGACGCGACGATGCTGCTGGGTGCAGCGATCGTGATCGCCACCGGGTTCTACACGCTATGGCGTGAGCGAAGCCGGGCAACGCGAGCCAGCTCGCACGCGGCAGAGCATTCCTGAACCAGCGCTCGACATGGTCGCATGCGGCTTGCTGGTCCGAAGCGATGCACACGCTATGGCGGCGTCTCGATCAGCATCAGCTCGAACGTCACGCACACCGGTGCACGCCCGGCAGCCAACGTGCCGGCGAATCGACCGCCGGACGGATCCACGCACGACATCGGCAGGTGCAGCGTGCCGTCGAACCGCGCGCCGGGAGGGATCAGCACCTCCGATATCGGCGACAGCATCGGCGCGGCATCGGTGAAGTTCGCACCGATCAGGCTGCCGATGCCGTACACCGACGCCTGCGCAAAGCCTGCTTCGCGGGCCAGCGCCACCACCGTGTCGTGAACGTCCTCGTGCGGTGCCACCTTGGCGATCACCGCGTTGCCGGTGCCGCTGCCGCCACGCGCATGGAAGATCGAGAACGCCGTCTCGGCATCCGCCTCGACCTCGAACCGTCCGCCGACAAAGCCGTGGCAGACCACGTCGGCCTCTTGTGCCACCACCGTCTCGTCCGGCAACAGGTGACCCATGCGCGGCTGCCCGTCCTCGTCCCATTCGGCGTGACAATGCAACCAGCGCGCACCGTCACGGTAGCCGACGGTGGCGGTGGCGCGGTGCAGCCGGGCCACGGGTTGTCGGTGCGGCTCGCTGTACCAGGCGGCGTGCAAGCCATCGCGCGAGCGATCCGGCATCACGTAGTGGCACGGTGCCAGTCGCACATCGTCCAGGATCATCATCGCGCTGTCGCAGCCGGCGGCATCCGCCGCCTCGGCGACCGCCTGCATCAGCGTGGCGCCGGCACGCAGGCTCACCCGGGTGCTGAATGCGGTGCCGCGCGCGCGCAGCACCCGAATCGGCGAGCCCGGCCCCGGGTGGCGAATGCGATCGTGCCCGTTCACGATCCGCCCTCCTGAAGCAGGCCACGCGCATCGAGCTCGTCGCGAACCAGCCGCTTGGTGATCTTGCCGTAGCCGGTCTTGGGCATCTCGTCGAGAAACACGTAGCGCTGCGGCCACTTGTACTTGGCCAGCCGGGGCGCCAGCAACGCGTTCAGTTCGTCATCGCTTACCGACGCACCGTCCGTCGCCACGCACACCGCCAGCCCGACCTCGCCCCAGCGCCGGTCCGGCACCCCGAGCACGGCCACCTCGCCGATCGCCGCATGGGTCAGCAGCACCTCCTCGATCTCGCGCGGATAGACGTTGGAGCCGCCCGAGATGTACATGTCCGACGAGCGACCGGTGATGAACAGGTAGCCCTGGGCATCCAGATGGCCCAGGTCGCCGGTGCGAAACCAGCCATCCCGAAACGCCTTCTCGTTGGCCGTTTCGTCACGAAAGTAACCGGCGCACACCGCCGGACCGGTGACGCAGATCTCGCCTGTCTCGGTCGGGTTCAGCTGCGCGCCATCGTCGTCCTGAATCGACACGTGCATGCCGGTGCGCTCGAAGCCGCAGGTGCCCACCCGCGCCTGCGGCGAGTCATCGAGATGGTGCTCGTCCGGCGGCAGCACGGTGATCGCCCCGGTGACCTCGCCCAGGCCGAAGTACTGCACCAGCACGGACCCGAGCTTACGCAGCGCATGCTTCTGATCCTCGCGATACATCGGCGCACCGGCGTAGATCACGTAGCGCAGGCTGGCATGGTCGAAGCGATCGACCGCATCGTGCTCGGTCAGCAGCTTCACGATGGTCGGCACGGTGAACAGGTTGGTCACCCGGTGCTGCTCGACCAGCCGCCAGGCCGCCTCGGGGTCGAACCGGCCCGACGGCATCAGCACCGACACCGCCCCGGCGGCGATGTTGACCAGCTGGTGCATGCCGGCGCCGTGCGACAGGGGCGCGACCACCAGGCTGACATCGTCCGGCCCGGTGCCCGGCATCAGATCGTTCAGGTGGTTGAGGGTGGTGAACGTCATCTGCCCATGCGTCAGTACCACCGCCTTGGGCTTGCCGGTGGAGCCCGAGGTGAAGAACAGCCAGCACGGATCGTCGCGTTGCACGTCGGCATCGTTCAGCGTGGCACCGCCGAACTCGTCCAGCAGGTCGTCGTAGGCGGTACCGAACCCGCCTCCGATGCACACCACCTCGTTCAGCCCGGGTGCGGCGTCCAGGCAAGCGCTGGCATGCTCGGGGAATCCGGCTTCGCAGACCATCAACGCCACGTCGGCCTTGACCGCCTGGTAGGCCACCTCGTCGGGGCGTTGTCGGTAGTTCGACGGCACCCACACCGCACCGATGCGCCAGCAGGCCAACATCGTCTCGGTGATCTCGACGTTGTTGGGCGACTGCACCAGCACCCGGTCCCCGGCTCGCAGTGCGAAGCGCTCGCGAAAGGCCATGGCCAATGCGGTGACCCGGGCGTCGAGCTCGGCCCAGGTGAGCGCACGCTCCTCGTGCCGGATGGCCGGTCGATCGCCGAGCCTCAGAGCGTTGCGGGTCAGGAAGTGCGCAAGGTTGGTGGTGCGCGTGGAGAACGGCAGGGGCGTGATCGCGGCCGGATCCTCGCTCATGCGATGCGTTCCATGATGGAGACGTAGTTGGTCACCGCCGCCCCGCCCATGTTGAACACGCCGGCCAGGTTCACGTCCGGCAGCTGCATGGTGTCGGCCTCGCCGGCCAGTTGCATCGCGGCCATGACATGTTGCGATACGCCGGTCGCGCCCAGCGGATGACCGCGTGACTTCAATCCGCCGGACGGATTGACCGGCAATGCGCCGTCGCGGCGCGTGGTGCCGTCGCGTACCACCCGTCCACCCTCGCCGCGCGGCGCCAGTCCCATCGCCTCGTACTCGAGCAGCTCGGCGATGGTGAAGCAATCGTGCGTCTCGACCATGTCCAGATCGTCGATCGTCACACCGGCGCGCTTCAACGCACCGGCCCAGGCGGCGCGGGCACCGGCGAACTCGGTCGGGTCGCGTCGCGACAGCGCCAGCACGTCGTTGGCATGTTGCCGGGCGCGAAAGCCGATCGCACGGTGCAGCGAGGCGGCCACCTCCGGATGGGCCACGACGATCGCGGCCGCCCCGTCCGAGATCAGCGAGCAGTCGGTGCGCCGCAACGGGGCCGCGACCAACGGGTTCTTTTCGCTGACGGTGTTGCAGAATTCCACGCCCAGATCCTTGCGCAGGTGCGCGTACGGGTTGAGCAGGCCGTTCTCGTGGTTCTTGGCCGAGATCATCGCCAGCTCCAGCGAGTGATCGCCATGCTGCTCGAAATAGGCGCCGGCAATCTGCCCGAACACCCCGGCGAATCCGCCCCGGGTCTCGCCCTCCTCGGCCCGGTAGGAGGCGCCGAGCATGATGTCGCCGGCACGCGAGGTCGGCGTGGTGCTCATCTTCTCCGCCCCCACTACCAGCGCGATCTTGCCGCGTCCGGCGGCGATGAAATCCATCGCCGCGTACAGCGCGGCGGACCCGGTCGCGCAGGCGTTCTCCAGGTGCACCGCCGGCGTGTTCGCCAGGCCCGGCACCGCCATGCCGACCAGAGAGCCCTCGAAGGCCTGGGCCGAGAAGCCGTTGTTGTAGACGCCGACGAATACGCCGTCGACCGACTCCGCCTGAACACCGGCGTGGGACAGGGCATCCGGCACCACGCCGGCGATCAGTTGCTCCAGCCCTTCCTCGGCCGCCTTGCCGAAGTGGCTGTGAGCCCAGCCCACGATGTGCGCATCGTTCATGTCGAGCTCTCCGGTGAAGGGTGTGAAGGGGTATCGGGCCCGAGACGCCGGCGCAGCCTCGCCTCGCTCAGGCGCGCCTCGCGTTGCAGCATCCCGGCAAGTTCGGCCTGACGCTCGGCACCGAGCCGGCTGTCCAGGGCGGCGATCGACAGCGCGCCGATCACCTGCCCATCCGGCCCGCGAAGCGCGACACCGATGGCCCAGGAATTGGCAAGGTTAAGCCCGTCGTTGAGGGACCAGCCGCGCTGGCGGGTCAGGCGGACATGCTCGCGCACCGTGGCCGGCGTGTAGGCGGGATAGTCGGCCACCAGGCGATCGCCGAGGATGGCCAGCACCTCGTCCCGTTCATCGTCCGGCAGCGCCGAGAGCATCGCCATCGAACCGGCACCCACCCCCATCGGGTGGCAGTCGCCGGCCTGCAGGGCCTGCGTGCGGATCGGATAACTGCCCTCCTCGCGGTGCACGCACACCGCGTGAGAGCCGCGCCGGATGGTCAGGAAGCTGGAGTCGCCGCTGTGCGCGCACAGCGCGAGCAGGCTGTCGATCGCACAGTCCAGCAGGTTGAAACGGCGCTGCGCCTGCAGCCCGATCACGAAGCTCTCGGCGCCCAGCGCGTAGTGCCGCGTCTGCGGATCCTGCTCGATGAAGCCTGCCCGGATCAACGCCAGCATCAGGCGACGCACGGTGGGACGGCTGAGCCCGGAGGCCTCGGTCAGGCGGGTCATGGGTACATCCACGCCCCCGGCACGCGCCACCAGCGACAGCAGCGCTGCCGCCCGATCGACACTCTGCGAGCCGCCGGGCCCGGACTCGCTAGTGCCCATGGCTGCCCCCGCACGGCGGGACCGCTCGGTCCAACTCGGCCAGCGGTCCCGTCGTCGGTCCGCCCATCCACGATGTGGACAGGCGTTCAGGCAGATCCGGAACCAGGGAATGCAAGATCACGTTGTCGTTCTGACGTCTTGACGGCGATGGTGGCGGGTGGATCGACCGGAACGACCGATGGGTCCGTGCTCGCCATTTACAACGCTGAAGCATCAAGCCTATGATGAGATCAGTCAACCATTCACATGGTGGAGTCTCGCTCGCCAGGCTCGCCAACGACCCTCGCAACGATCGCGAGCCCTCCCGAGGACAGTGCGTTGAAGACATCATCGAAGGTATCCCTGGTCGCCGCGGCGACGCTGCTGGCGGTCAACGCCGCACAGGCCGACACGTTGGTCATGCAGAGCATCTACCCCTCGTCCCTGCCGCTACTCGGGGACAGCGGCCTACGCTTGACCGAACAGGTGTCGGGCCTGACCGGTGGCGAGCTGGAAATCGAATTCAACGAGCCGGGCGCGATCGTCGGCGGCAACGAGATGTGGGACGCGATCTCCACCGGGGCGGTGGATGCCGGCTGGTACAGCCCGGGCTTTGCCGAGGCGGTGATCCCGTCGGCCAGCATCTTCACCGCGGTGCCGTTCGGCCCGGACGTGCGCGCCTACACCGCCTGGTGGTACCACGGTGGCGGCGAGGAACTGTGGGCCGAGATCACCGCCCCCTACGACATCCACAGCGAGCTGTGCGCGGTGCTGGTGCCCGAGGCGTCGGGCTGGTTCGCCAAGGAGATCAACACGCCGGCAGACCTGAAGGGCATCAAGATGCGCGTGTTCGGCCTGGGTGCCTCGGTCATGCAGAAGCTGGGCGTGGAAGCGCAGTCGATGCCGGTGGCCGACACGCTGACCGGCTTGCGTCTGGGCACCATCGATGCGGCCGAGGTGTCCTTTCCGCTGATCGACAAGGCGATCGGCATGAACGAGTACGCCAGCCACTACTACTTCCCGGGCTGGCACCAGCAGACCTCCCTGATCACCTTCATCATCAACCAGGACGTGTGGGACGGCCTGGAGGATCAGGAGCGGCTGGCGATCGAGACCTCCTGCGCCGCCAACGTGACGTTCACCATGGCCGAGGGCGAGGCCAAGCAGCTCGAGCCGCTTCAAGAGCTGCGCGATGCCGGGGTGACGGTGCACCAGTGGAACGATGAGATGATGAGCGCGTTCCGAGGGGCCTGGGACGAGGTGGTGGTCGAGCGCAGCAAGGACGATCCGGACTTCAAGCGCGCCTACGACAGCCTGACCGCGTTCCGCGAAGGCTTCGCCGAATGGGCCGCTCTGGCCTACACCCAGTAGGCGGAGCGGCACGAGCCGCCGGCCGAGCGACGATGGCCAAGGCGCCGTCGCCGGCCGGCGATTCGAGCGTGTCCGACAGCGGGTGGGCGGCCGGGGCCCGCTGGCTGGCCGCACCGTGTCGCCTGGCGGCCAGGCTGTGCGGCTGGCTGCTGCTGGTACTGATGGCGGTCATCCTGTACGACGTGGTGGGCCGACGATTCTTCTCCACCGGCTCGTTCAAGCTGCAGGAGCTGCAGTGGCACCTGCACGGCGCGATCGCCTTGCTGTGCTTCGGCTACACCTATACCGAGAATGCGCACGTGCGCATCGACCTGTTCTCGCAGCGGCTCACCGAACGCTCGCGATTGTGGATCGAGATCACCATCATCGCGCTGTTCCTGGTGCCGTTCATGGCGCTCCTGACCTGGTACGGCATCGACTTCACCTGGCGCTCGTTCGTGCGTGACGAGGGCAGCGCCGGCGGCATCGGGCTGCCCAATCGCTGGATCATCAAGAGCGTCATCCCGCTCGGTGCCGCGCTCACGCTGTGCGGTGGCCTGTCGGTGCTGCTGCGCAGCGTGGCGCTGTTGCACGACGCCCGGCGATCGCCCGCCTGATGGAGACCCTGTCCGCGCTGCTGCCGGGCGCGATGTTCGCCAGTCTGGTGCTCGGCCTGTTCTCGGGCGCACCGGTGGCGATCATGCTGATGGGTGTCAGCCTGATGTTCGGCCTGCTGGCGCTGTGGACCGGGGACATGCGTGCCGTTCATGCCACGCTGATGCCCAGCCGCATCTTCTCCGGCACCATCGACAACGGGGTGCTGGTGGCCGCTCCGATGTTCATCTTCATGGGCATCATCATGGAGAAGACGCGCATCGCCGAGGATCTGCTGCTGACGCTGCAGCGGCTGCTGCGTGCGGTGCCCGGCGGGCTGGCACTGGCCGTGGTGCTGATGGGCACCATCCTGGCGGCGGCCACCGGCATCATCGGCGCCTCGGTGGTCATGCTGACCCTGCTGGCGGTGCCGACGATGATCGATCGCGGCTACGATCGCGGCCTGGCGGCCGGCACCGTCGCCTCGGCCGGCACGTTGGGCATCCTGATCCCGCCATCGATCATGCTGGTGTTCATGGGCGACCTGCTCAGCATCTCGCTGGGACGGCTGTTCGTGGCCGCCCTGCTGCCCGGTCTGGTGCTGTCGTTGATCTACGTGGTCTACATCGTGGTGCGCAGCGCGCTGCAACCGGGCATCGCGCCCAAGGCGGCGCCGCCGAGTGCGGCCGAACGCGCAGGCCTGTGGGTCGAGGCGTTCAAGTCGGTGCTGGCACCGCTGGTGCTGATCGCCGCGGTGCTCGGCTCCATCCTCGGCGGCATCGCCACCCCGACCGAGGCCTCCGGCGTCGGGGTGTTCGCCGCCCTGATGCTCGGCCTGCTGCGCGGCAGGCTGGACTGGCCCACGCTGTCGGACAGCATGGACAGCTCGGTGAAGTCGCTGGGCATGCTGTTCTTCATCTTCGTGGGCGCCACCGCGTTCGCGTACATCTTTCGCAAGGTCGGCGGCGAGCACTTCATCGTCGACACCGCCCGCGCCTTGCCATTCGGCGACTGGGGCCTGCTGTTCGCGATCATGGCGATGATCTTCGTGATGGGCTTCTTCTTCGACTGGATCGAGATCACGCTGATCATGATGCCGATCTTCGCGCCGGTGGTACGCCTGATGGACCTGGGCGGGCACGTGCCCCCGGACCAGATGATCTACTGGTTCGCCATCCTGGTCTCGCTGAACCTGCAGACCTCGTTCCTGACCCCACCTTTCGGCTTCGCGCTGTTCTACATCAAGGGCGCGGCCGGTTCCCTGCTGGCGATGAGCGACATCTACCGGGGCGTCATCCCGTTCGTGCTGCTGCAGCTGATCCTGCTGGGCGTGGCGATCGGCTACCCGGAGCTGATCCTGTGGCTGCCGAACCGGTTGCTGCAATGAGCGGCCGGGTGGCCGGCAAGCGCATCGCGGTGATCGGCGCCGGTTCGGCCGGCCCGGGTTGGGGCAACGGCAAGGCGGCGGCGGTGCTGTACGCGCGAGAAGGTGGCCACGTGCTGTGCGTGGACCGGAACGAGGCAGCGGCCGCCGAGACGCAGCGGCTGATCGAGAACGACGGCGGCCGCGCCGCCGTGCACGTGGGCGACATGACCGAGCCGAGCTCGGCGGCAGGCGCGATCCTGGCGGCGCATCGAGCGCTGGGTGGACTGGACATCCTGCACTACAACATCGGCACCAGTGTCCGGGGTGGCATCCGGACCACCGACATCGATGCCTGGCAGCGCACGTTCGCGATCAACCTGGACGCCGCCTTCCACCTGACCCGAGCCGCGCTGCCGCTGCTCGAGGACGGCGGCGGCTCGATCGTCTACGTCTCCACGCTGGCCGCGATCCGCAACGGCCCCTATCCCTACATCGGCTACGAGGTGTCCAAGGCGGCGCTGTGCCGACTGTCAAGCAGCGTGGCCATCGAGTACGCCACGCGCGGCGTGCGCGCCAACACCGTGCTGCCCGGCATGATCGACACTCCGCACGTCGCTGCCGTCATCGCGCCGGACCAGGACCCCGAACGGGTCCGCGCCGCTCGTGCGGCACAGGTGCCGATGAAACGCCAAGGTAGCGGGTGGGAGGTGGCCGAGGCTGCGTTGTTCCTGGCCTCGGATGCCGCCTCGTTCATCACCGGCGTGGATCTGCGCGTGGATGGCGGCATGGGGGTGCTGATGGGGAACGCGGCGGGCTGAAGGCCGCGTCGTGCCATACGGGCTCGCGATGTCCGTTACTGAGAACCACGACCTTCGCCATCGCACGGCTCGATGGTAGTCTTGGGCGAGCAGCACTCCGCGCATCGTGCGCCTGTCGTGCGCCTGTCGTGCGCCTATCGGGCGGCAGTCAAGCCGTCCGGCCAGGCTCCGGCACACTGCAAGCCCTCGTTTTCTCACGGGCCCGACGGCTTCGGGCGATGGACCTACGCCGGCAAGAGCACACCGACGACACGCACCCATGAAGAATCGCCATCCGAACCCGAGCGACGGGAACACCGACACCGCTTCCAGCGGCTCGCTTCGTTCAAGCCGTGCCGCTCCCTGGCGGTGGGGATCACTGCTCGTGGTGCTGACGCTGGTGGCATGCGGTGGTGGCGGCGGCCCCTCGGACACGAATCCGCCACCGCCGATCGGGGAGGGACCGGTCGACGATCCCACGGGGGGCGAGAACCCGACCCGGCAGTTCACGGTGTCCGGCGAACTGACGGCGAACGACGCCCTGCAAGCCGACTCGGACGTCAACGACCCGCTGACCGCGGCGTCGGACAACAATGCACTCGCCACCGCGCAACCGATTGGCAACCCGGCCATCGTCAAGGGCTTCGTCACCGCCACACCGACCGGCGTGGCGGGCGATCGATTCGCGGACACGCCCGATCGCTTCGACGTCTTCAGGGTGTCGGCCTTCGCCGGTCAGTCCGTGCTGATGGAGATCGCGGACTTCGACGTCGACGAGCCGGCACGGATCGATCTGGACATCGGCCTGTTCGACATGCAAGGGGCCCTGCTGGTGGCGTCGGTCAGTGTCGCCAACTCCTTCGAATCGCTGATCGTGCCCGACGATGCGGACTACTTCCTGGTCGTGGAAGGCTTTCGCGGCCAATCGAACTACACGTTGACGGTCTCGACCGAGTTCGCCGCCGCCTCGTACGCCTCGCAGGTGTCCCTGGCGGACCTGCGCCTGGATCAGCTTGCCCTGATGCGGCAACCCGACGAGCCCGCCAACGCGGCGTTCGCGGCAGCGATGCTCGACGCCGGCGGCTCGGCCGCGCTGAAGAACCGCACCGCGCGCGCCTCCGATGCGGACGGCGCCACCTTGCACCTGGGCGATGCCGAGGCCAGGAACACGGCCATGCGCACATTGGCCGGTGGATCCGACACGGATGAGTCACCCGCGTTGTTCTCGCTGCAGCCCGCGGCCGCCAACTCCCGACGAACGAGCTCCGCGCTCGATCCCGCATCGATGCTTGCGCAGGTAAAGATGATGAACAGTCGCGAAGGCGACGACGTCTTCCAGCCCATCGACTATCCCCGGACACTGCAGACGTTGGAGTCCGATCCGGTTCCCGACCGCTTCCTGCAGTGGAACCTTGACGCGATCGGCTGGACCGAGGCGCAAGGGCTGCTGCGTGACGTCACGTTCCAGAAGCGACCGGTGATCGCCGTGATAGACAGTGGCCTGTTCGTCGGGCATCCCGATCTGGCCGGCGTGCTCGTGGATCAACGCGACTTCGTCCCGGCCGCCTTCGATGGCGACGGCTTCGTGGCCGACGCCTCGGACGATGTGCGCGTGGGGGACGATGCGCAGCAGTGCCACTCGTTCCACGGCACCCATGTCGCCACCACGGCCGTCGCGCCGCAGAACGATATCGGCATCACCGGCGTGGCTCCCGGAATCGACCTGATCGGCATCAAGGTGGGCCACAGCACGGGTCCCGAATGCGGCCTGGTGGGACAACTCGCCGAGGCCATCCTCTACGCGGCCGGCTTGCCGAATGCCAGCGGCAGCGTCCCCGACACACGCGCCGACGTGATCAACATGTCACTGGGCGGCCGATTGCCGAGCCCCGAGATCTCGAGCGCGATCGATCGCGCGGTCGCTCAGGGCGTGATCGTCGTCGCGGCAGCCGGCAACGATGGCGCCCCCACGCGCAACTTCCCGGCGGCCTCGCGAAACGTCATCGCCGTGGCCGCCACCGACACGCTGGGCCAGCGCGCGCCCTACAGCTCGTTCTACCCCGAGGTGGACATCGCGGCCCCCGGCGGCGACACCAGCACCGATCGCAACGGCGATGGGCTGGTCGATGGTGTCGCCGGCGGGGTCGCGGTGGTCAACGACGACGGCTTCCGCTCCTCCTGGAAACTCTACCAAGGCACCTCCATGGCGAGCCCGACGGTGGCGGCCGGCATCGCTCTGATGAAGGGCATCCGGCCGAGCCTGACGCAGGGGGACATCGAGGCCCTGCTCGCCGCCGGCGAGCTGACCGTGGACGTCGATGCCAACGGCTTCGACGCCAACACCGGCTTCGGCCTGATGTCCTTGCCGAAGATGGTCCGCAGCGCCGCGCAATCCTCGGACGGCGGCGGCGGCTCGTCCCCACCGCTGCCGGTCGTCATCGCCTCGACTCCGGCGGCCCTGGACTTCGGTGCCTCGCTGGATCGACTGTCGCTGGAACTGGTGAAGACCGGTGACGGTGCCGTCACCGTGGAACGCATCACCGGCAGCGACAGTCTCAGGCAGTCGGATGGCAACTTCCCGATCACCTTCTCCGGTCCCGACAGCACCGACGGCTTCGGCGAGTACGCGTTCGTGCTCGACCGGAGCGCACTCGATGCCGGAGCGGTGTCCGGCTCGATCACCTTCAACCTGAGCGACCAGTCCGTGTACGAGGTGCCGATCTCCGCGGTGAATCAGGTCGCGCGGAGCGTGGCGAGCAGTGCCGGCGTGTTCTTCATCTTCGAGCGCCTGAACGCCGATAACGAATTCGAACCGGTCGAACAGCAGGCGTTCGTCGCCGAAGGTGTCGGCGCAGCCGCGACGACCTCGCCTCAGCTGCTCGAGGGCACCTACCGATTCGTGTACGGAACGGACACCGACAACGACCAGCTCATCTGCGACGAGGGCGAGCTGTGCGGTACCTTCCCGTTCGACAGCTTCGGCTTCGATGCCGCCTTCGTGCTCAACGCCACGGTGTCCGATGCCACTTACGTGCTTCAGGACGTGGCCAACATCGCGTTGAATTCGCTCGGCGGCGATTCGGCAAGCCCCATCGAACCGCGGCGTATCATCAAGGCGATTGCCGGATCGGACCGGTAGAGGCGGATGTTCATGCAGCAGAGCTACCCACTGTCGATCGCATCCCTCGCCCTGACCGCGTGGTTGGCGGGTTGCACTTACGGGGATCACGCCGAATCGACGGCCGAGGCCGCATCAGCCGACGATGGCGCATCGGCGGACGCGGCGGACATGGCGGATATGGCGAACGTGGCCGGTGCATCCTGTCGAACCTACGGCTTCAGGAATTGGTCGCTGCAGCGAGGTGAAGGGGCACTCACCCTGGCGGGCGAGGCCAGCCTGCCGACGCCGGCGTGGAAGATCGAGCTGCGTGACAGCTCGGACGATCTGGACATCGCCCTTGTCATGGAAACGATCGAGCCGACCGGTCTGTCGAGCTCGGTAGTCTCCTGGATCACGTTCCAGACAACCGTGGAAACCACCCTGGCGGACGAGGCGCGTGTGACGGTCTGGTGCGCCGGAGAGGCCGTGTGGACATCCCTGCAAGACGAGACCGAGGGCTGAGCGAGGTCCGGTGCCTGCGTCGGCTGCCACGCCCGGCACCGCTGATGCGGCACCGGGCGGCGCCGACCGTCAGTGCTTGGCCATGAACTCGTCCACTTCGCGCTCGGCCTCTTCCTTGGACTTGCCGTAGCGCTGCTGGATCTTGCCGGCCAGCTTGTCCCGCTCGCCACCCGCCTCGGCGACATCGTCGTCCGTCAAGTCACCCCATTGAGCCTTGACCGAGCCGGTCATCTCCTTCCACTTGCCTTTCAATTGATCTGCATTCATGGCGTCGTGCTCCGGTTGACTAGCCGCGCAGCGCGCGGCGGGCATTCAGGCTAGGGCGCGCCGCCCCCGTCCGGTGAACGCTTGCAGAGTTGGCGTGCCCGGTGCGCATTCTTGCCACGTTCGGCCCATCACCCATCGCGACCGAAGAAGTCGTGCACGGCGCAGGACCGTCGAGCGCGCGACCGGCGGCCGCGGGGCCGACGGCAGGACCGGTGTGCTCGATCCGAGCGTGCTGATCGGCTCAGGTCCTGACATCGGGCTCGTGTCGCCCGGTGTGCTCGCGGATTCGCGCGATTTCCTCGGTCGCGGCGATGATCGAGGCAAGCGCCTCCTGCGGATCGCGCTCGATGTCATCGTCCGGCCCCGCCTCGTCCTCCAGGTAGACGCGCAGCGTTGCACCGGAGGTGCCGGTTCCCGACAGGCGAAGAACGCTCCTGCCCCCACCCTCGAAGTGGATGCGCAGGCCCTGTGCGGCCGCGTGACTGCCATCGACCGGATCGTCGTACGAGAATTCATCGGCGTGGCTGACGGTTCGCCCGGCGAAAAGCTGTCCCGGCAGGCTCGACAGCTGGCCCCTGACGCTGTCGATGAGCGCTTCCGCCTTCTCGCTGTCGACTCCTTCGTAGTCGTGCCGCGAGTAGAACGTTCGTCCGTACTCGCGCCAGTGATCGCGCATCACCTCGGCGACCGATGCCCGCCTGGCCGCCAGGATGTTCAACCAGAACAGCACCGCCCAGAGCCCGTCCTTCTCGCGAACGTGATCGGAGCCGGTGCCGTTGCTCTCCTCGCCGCAGATCGTCACCTTTCCGGCGTCGAGCAGGTTGCCGAAGAACTTCCAGCCCGTGGGTGTCTCGTACGCGGAATAGCCGGCCGCCTCGGCCACCTTGTCGAGCGCGCGCGAGGTGGGCATCGAGCGCGCAACGCCTGCCAGGCCCTTCGCGTACCCCGGCGCCACGGTGGCGTTGGCGGCCAGCACCGCCACGCTGTCGGACGGCGTGACGTACACGCCGCGCCCGAGGATGAGGTTGCGATCGCCGTCGCCGTCGGAGGCCGCGCCGAAGTCCGGCCCATCCGCCGACATCATGCACTCCACCAGTTCCTTGGCCCAGGTCGGGTTAGGATCCGGGTGCAGTCCACCGAAGTCCGGCAGCGGCTCGGCATTGACCACGCTGCCCTCGGGCGCGCCGAGCCGCCCCTCGATGATGGCCTTCGCATAGGGGCCGGTCACCGCGTTCATCGCATCGTAACGAAGCGTGCCGCCGTTGCCGATCCACCGGGCGATCGCCGCGAAGTCGAACAGCCCGGCCATCAGCTCGGCGTAGGCCTCGACCGGATCGACGACCTCGACGCTCATGTCGCCCAGTTGCCGGATGCCGGGGGTCGACAGGTCCACGTCCGGTGCCTCGACGATGCGGTACGCGCTGATCGCCTTCGAGGCGTCGTGGATGCGATCGGTCACCTCCTGCGGCGCGGGCCCCCCGTTCTCGGTGTTGTACTTGATGCCGAAGTCCTCGTCCGGCCCTCCGGGGTTGTGGCTGGCCGACAGGACGATTCCGCCGTAGGTGCCGTGAGAACGGATCAGATGCGAGGCGGCCGGTGTCGACAGCAGGGCGTCGCACCCGACGATCACGCGAGACGCACCGGCGGCCGCGGCCATCTTCAGGATCACCTGCGCCGCGTGGTCGTTGTGATGGCGCCCATCGCCACCGACGACGAACGCTCGCCCCTCGGCCCCGCCGATGGCCTGCCAGATCGCCTCGACGAAGTTCTCCAGGTAATGCGCCTGCTCGAACACCGCCGTCTTCTTGCGCAGCCCGCTCGTACCCGGCTTCTGGCCGTCGAACGGGCTGCTTTGAACCGTGATCACGTCCATCTGTTCCTGTCGCCTTTCTCGTGTTCCGGGCACCGTGTCGGCGGTGCGGATCGTGGCCAACGACACCATAGGGAGAGGGTCAATGCAAGCCTGTCGGCAATGGCGACATCGGTGCCCAGCTCACAGGCGGCCGGGCGATCGCCCGCCGGCATGATGTTCGGTCACTACCTCGCCTCCCAGGCAGCGTAGGCGGTCGACATGTCCCAACGTCACGGCCCGGACAGTGAAGCCACCCCGCGGCGCCACCTCGACACCTGGCGGATCGCGTACGACATGCCATGGCCCCGTGCGCGAACCGCACGGGTGAACACCACCGGCGCCGTGGCAGGCTTCAGGGCAGGCTTCAGGGCAGGCTTCTGGGCAGGCTTCTGGGCAGGCTTCTGGGCAGGCCTCGTGACTCGCGGGCCAGCGTGGTGCGCGTGGGCTCGCTGCTCGACCACGACACGCCAACCGGGTCCGGTGGCTCGGACCGCCGTCGCCGCGCCACCCTCACGCTCGGCCGAGCTTCACCGTCTTTATCGTCAGCGGCAACTGCGAGGCGGTATCGAACGCGGCCCCGGCCTGAGCCCCGGCGCGTGCGATGTCGCGCGCGCTCTTGGCCGAGTCGTACACCGCGTGCATGGCACCGAGCGCATAGGGGGCCCCGGAACCGACCGCCCAGAAGCGCGTGTATTCGTACACCTCGCGAAGGCTGTAGAGCGCGAAGATGCCATTCGGGTTCACGAACACCGCATCCATCTGGCTGGCCTCGTAAGGATCATCCTCGCCGTCCTTGGGATTCAGGAAATAGCGCTCCTTGAGCACCGGGTGCAGCCGTAGCAAGGTGTCGAAGGTGGTGTCACGATCGCTGAAGTCGGCCTGCACCTCCTCGTCGCGAAAGGCGCGCTCGGCCACCAGCGTGTGCGCGGCGCTGCCGACGATGCCGATGTGGGTACGCCCGAAGGTCTGGATCTTCGAGTGATAGACATCCAGCTCGTGACCCAACCGGATCTCGCCGAAGGTGGTCAGCGTATCAGCCGCGATGCAGGCCTGCGAACCCTTGCGGGCGACGACGATGGTGGACACGGGGTCACGACTCCTGGACGGGTGGAACGTTGCGGTGCCCGGCGGCAGGGCCGCGGCGATACGGGCGAAGGCGACGGCTCGGGATGAGGCGCACGCAGTGGCGCACGCAGTGGCGCACGCAGTGGCGCACGCAGTGGCGCACGCAGTGGCGCCTGAGATGGCGCCTGGGATGGCGCGTAGGGTGGCGCGGGGAGTGGCGCACGATATCAGCGCTTGGCGCCGCGCTTGCCCCGCTTGCCCGACACCACCGGCAGCCCCGGCGGCGCAGCGGCGGGTGCGGTGCCGCCCGGCTTCTGGGGCCCGTCTTCCAGCAACGACAGCTGATTGGCGTCCGCCTTGGGTGCTGGCTCGACCCGCTGCAAGGTGTCCAACGCCTCGCGGAACGCGTCCGCGTCCTCGAACCGTCGGTACACCGAGGCGAAGCGGATGTAGGCCACCTCGTCCAGCTGCTTGAGCTCGTCCATCACCCAGCCGCCGATGCGCTGGGCATCGATCTCCCGCTCGCCGGCGGTCAGGCAGCGGTGCAGCACCCGACTCACCGCACGATCGATGGCGTCCACGCTGACCGGTCGCTTCTGCAGCGCCTTCTGGAACCCGGACTGCAGCTTGGCCTCGGAGAACGGCTCACGGTTGCCCCGCGACTTGACCACGCGAGGCAGGTTGAGCTCGGCGCTTTCGTAGGTGGTGAAGCGCTCCTCGCAATCGTTGCATTCGCGACGCCTTCGCACCTGATCGCTGTCCCCGACGAGCCGCGAGTCCACCACGCGGGTATCGATCGCGCCGCAGAACGGACATCGCATGAATCGGTTGCTCGGCAGGGGGGCGAAGGTCAGGCTCGGAAGCGATCCACGCTGCCCAGCCGCCGGAGGCTACCACAGCCGCTGTGCTACGCTTCGCGCGGCTTTTCGGCGGCCCGTGCGCAAAGCGGGGCGACTCATCGCGCGCCGTGTCCCGCCGGCTCGCCCCCCAACCATCGGACACCCCCTTCATGACCCAGCCCAAGCGTATCGCCGTCACCGGCGCAGCCGGCCAGATCTGCTACTCGATGCTGTTCCGCATCGCCAACGGCGACCTGTACGGCAAGGATCAGCCGATCGTCCTGCAGCTGCTCGAGATCACGCCGGCGCTGGGTCTGCTGGAGTCGGTGCGCATGGAGTTGGACGACTGCGCCTTTCCGCTGTTGCAGGAGATCATCTGCACCGATGATGCGAACGTGGCCTTCGGCGACATCGACGCCGCGCTGTTCGTCGGTGCCAAGCCACGCGGCCCCGGCATGGAGCGAAGCGATCTGATCACCGACAACGGCAAGATCTTCTCCACGCTGGGCAAGGTGGTCAACGACGTCGCCCGCAGCGATGCCAAGATCGTCGTGGTCGGCAACCCGGCCAACACCAACGCCTACATCCTCAAGGCCAACGCACCGAAGCTGGATCCGCGCAACATCACCGCGCTGACTCGTCTGGACCACAACCGCGCCATGAGCCAGCTGGCCGCCAAGGCCGACAGCACGGTCTCCGACATCCAGCGCATGATCATCTGGGGCAACCACTCGACCACGCAGGTGCCGGACCTGACGCACGCCACCGTGGGCGGCAAGCCGGCCACCGACGTGGTCGACCAGGCTTGGGCGCGCGACACCTTCATCCCCACCGTGGCCAAGCGCGGCGCATCGGTCATCGCCGCGCGCGGCAGCTCCAGCGCCGCCTCGGCGGCCAACGGCACCATCGATCACATGGCCACCTGGATCCAGGGCACCCCCGAGGGCGACTGGACCAGCATGGCGGTGCCCAGCGATGGCAGCTACGGCATCGAGGAAGGCCTGGTGTACTCGTTCCCGGTGACCTGTTCGGGCGGCGATTACACGATCGTCAAGGACCTCGAGGTGGAAGATTTCATCCGCTCCAAGATGGGCGACAGCGCCGCCGAGCTGGGCTCGGAGCGGGACACCGTCAAGGATCTGCTGCCCTCCTGAGCCGGGCGCCGACGCCGACGAGCCGGGAGCCGCTTCACTCGCAGGCTTCCTAAGCGCTGCGCAGCATGCGGGCGAAGCGCAGCAGATACAGCCCCGCCAGTACCGCCAGATACACGAAGGGCTCGATCTGGTCGCCCTTGGACAGCCACACGAAGTGCACCACCGCCGCGGCGGCGGCCAGGTACACCAGCCGGTGCAGCGCGAACCAGCGTTGCTTCATGCGCCGGGCGATGGCTGCCGTCGACGTCGCCGCCAGCGGCAGCAGGATGGCAAAGCCTATGAAGCCTGCCAGGATGTAGGGTCGCTCGACCAGGTCCGCCCACATGTCGGCCAGGTTCAGACGCTGGTCCAGCAGGCTCCACACGCTGACGTGCAGCAGCACGTAGAAGAACGCGAACAGCCCCAACATGCGACGCAGCTTCAGCGGCCAGGTGCGGCCGATGGCGAAGCGCAGCGGTGTCACCATCAGGCTGAGCAACAGGAAGCGCAGGCCCAGCTCACCGGTGTGATCGGTCAGCGACTCGATCGGATTGGCGCCCAGCTGCCCGCTCGGCAAGGCGTACGCCAACCAGGCCAGCGGCGCCAGCGACAACACGAACACCGCCGGCTTCAGCGCCCGGCTGCGCCCGATCGCATCGACCACCGCGCTCATCGTTCAGTGAAACTTGGCCAGATCCATGCCGTCGTACAACGAGGCGACTTCCTCGGCGTAGCCGTTCATGAAATCGGTATCGATCTTGGGCTTGAACAGCGCCCCGAACCCGCCGGCGTCGCCCGATAGCCTGCGCTCCTTCGCCTGGCTCCAGCGCGGGTGGCTGACATCCGGATTGACGTTGCTGTAGAAGCCGTACTCGTTCGGCGCGGACAGGTTCCAGCTGGTCTGCGGTTGCGCTTCCATAAAGCGGATGGCCACGATCGACTTGATGCTCTTGTAGCCGTACTTCCACGGCACCACCAGGCGCATCGGCGCGCCGTTCTGGTTGGGCATCTCGTCCCCGTAGATCCCGATCGCCATGAAGGCGAGCGGATGCATCGCCTCGTCCATGCGCAGCCCCTCCCGATAGGGCCAATCGAGCACCGGGCGACGGATCCCCGGCATGCTGTCCTGCACCGCGGTCTCGAAGGCCACGTACTTGGCGTTGCCGGTGGGCTCGAAGCGCTTGAGCAGATCGGCCAGTGCGAAGCCGTTCCAGGGAATGACCATCGACCAGGCCTCCACGCAACGCATGCGGTAGACACGCTCCTCGATCGCGTGCGGCGCCAGCATGTCCTCCAACGTCAGCGTGCCCGGCTTGTTGCACTCCCCCTCGATGGTGACGCTCCAGGGATCGGTGGTCAGGCGATTCGCGTAGCGCTTCGGGTCCTCCTTGTCGGTGCCCAGCTCGTAGAAGTTGTTGTAGCTGGTGGCGGTGTCCTGGGAGGTCAGCTCTTCGTCGGTGGTCCATGCGCTGGAGGCGATCGGCACCGACAGCGCCTTGGCCGAGGCCGTGCCCGCCCCGGCGCCGATCAGACCGCCCACCCCGGTCGCCACCGAGGCCCGGATCAGCTGTCGACGTCGTTCGAACACCGTGCGATCGGTAATCTCGCCGGGACGGATTCCGGCCATCTTCATCCAATCGCGCATGGTGTCTATCCTCTGGTTGGCGGGTCGAGCGCTCAGACCTTCGGCAGCGCCGACAATTCCCGAGCGTTCATGCAACGACTATAGCTAGCGGTTCTCATTCCACCGATCGTTCACGGGCACCATGGTGTAGGTTGGACCGACGTGGCCCGATTTCTGATATCGCCTGCCGCATGGCATCCGTCAAACCGTCAACCCGTCGTGGTCACCATGCCCGAAAGTCGTGACATCGCCCCGCCACGCCGTCGGGCCGGCGATCGCGCCGCCACCATGGCGCGGGCGCTGAACTGGGGGGAGCGGGACAGCGACATGCTGCTGCTGCCGCATTCTCCGCTGGCCCTCGCCGACGTGCTGGCCCATCCGCACGGGTACTTCGAGCTGCTGGCCTGCGCCTCGCCGGAGCTGGTCTGCGGCTCGGTGTCGGCCGAGGAACAGGACAACGCCCACCGGGTGCATTCGATCACCTCGGCGCGTTCTCGCAAGCGCGCTCCGCGCACCAGCGGCAACCTGCTGACCCGCCACTCGTCTGCGATACTGCGCGATCGGCTGCGCGCCGCGGTGGTCGAGTCCGCGCTGGTGCGCCAGCGCTGCGAACGTCGCCTGTACCTGGTGGCAGGCTTCCTGCGCGGCGAGGGCCTGGACGCACCGGTGCTGCTCTACCCGGCGTTGCTGGTCACCGAGCAGCAGGGCAACGGACCCCGGCTGCGCATCGAGGATACCGTCCCGGACCAGAACCGGCAGGCCATCGCGCACTGCTCGAGCGCCTTCGACACGCAGCTGCCGGCACTGGGTGGCGATGAGCCGCTGGCGGACTACTTCGCCCGCCTGGGGGCGGCCGTGGCCCCGGTGGCCGGACTGGAGCTGGCCTTCGAGATCGCGATCGGCAACGCCGACGCCGGCTTCCTGCACGATCCCTCGGAGTGCGCGGCATTGCCGGATCTGCCGTCAGGCTTCGATGCCTCGCTGGCGATGGCGCTGGCCAGCGAATTGACGCTGGAACAGTTGCAAGGAGTCGCGCGGCTGATGCCGGCACACGCCGCACCGAGCAGCGCCGAGGCGATGCGCGATGCGGATTGCGCCGAGCGACTGCGCAACTACGCGGTGAAGCTGGCCTCGCGCGGGCTGGACCACATCGCCTTCTCGCAGATGGACGACCTGCCCGAGCGCATCGATCGCTGGCGCGAAGCGATCGGTCGCGCGCACCGGTGCACGATGGTCGCCGGGCTGTTCGGCGGCCACGTCTTCACGGTCCGGCAGCTGGCACGCCTGGGCGGCATCATCGAGCTGATCGACAAGGCGCCGGTGGCGATCGAGACCGCACGCCACGCCGATCTGGCCTACGAGTCCACCGCACAGCTGCTGCGCCGGGCGCGCCATCAGGCGCAACTGCTGGAAGAGGAATTCGAGTCGCTGCAGTGCGTCTTCGTGCTCGACAAGGTGCCGGGCAAGAGCGATTTGCTGCAGTTGATGGACGAGCTGGGCGGCGTGCACGGTGAACTGGACGTGGTGGATCGCGACTATTTCCAGGCGCGACGCCAGTTCATCGAATTCAGCGTCGAGAAGCCGGTGCAGCTGGACGATAAACATCGCCGCCGCCTGGCACAACTGGTCAAGGTGCTGCGCTTTCGGGAGCTGTTCGTCAACAACACCGAGTACCGGCGAGCGCTGGGTGCCGGCTATCGCGGGCTGCGCACCGACTGGAATGCGCTCGAGACGATCGTCGGTTACGCCCGCGAGATGGCCTCGGTTCTCGGCTCCGAGGCGCTGGCAGCGACCGCGATGCGTGACTTTTCCGCCTTCCGCAACGCCTTGGTGGACGATCTCGACACCTTGCGAACCTGCACCGATGGGCTGAGCGAGTCGGTCGGCACGCTCGGGCCGACCTGGCGCTCTCGCACCGTCGAGGCATTGCTGGCGCATCTGGACGAGACCGCCGATAGGGCGCGCAGCTGGCGCACCCGCTTCGGCGACCTGGCGGACCTGCCCGATCGCGCGACACTGACGCCGGCCGACGTGTTGTCGCGCGCCGGCGGCGCACCCCGCTCGGACGCCGCCTCGGAGCATCGACTGCGCATCGCGCGCGAACGCATCGCGCAGTCCCTGCACAGCCGGGACGCCGATGCCGCGGTGGTGTCGCAGACGCTGGATTGGTTGCGCCAGGCCAGCCTGCGGGCCAGCGAGCGACGCTTGGACGTCGGTGCCATCGTGGACCGCCTGCAGATCGCTTGAGTCGTGCAGGGCGCGTCCAGGTGGGCGCCAGGCCAGACGCCCTGCCCACCGCCGGGCTCGACCGAGCGCTCAGGTTGTCGGCACGATCCAATCGGGACGGATGCCGGCGCGCTCGATGCAGCGCTGCACGTCCAGCGACCGGAGCAGACCGTGTCCGGTCACCAGCACCGTGCGCCAGCCGGCGGCCGCTCCCCCCAGGATATCGGTGTGCAGGGTGTCGCCGACCATGGCGATGCGCGACGGATCGATGCCCTTGCCCAACGTCTCCAGCACCGGATCGAAGGCGTTGGCGAACGGCTTGCCGAAGAAGCGCGGCTCGGCCACCCCGGCATCCTGCAGCGCGTGCGCGTACCAGCCGGGCTCGAACGAGAACGCATCGGGGAACGGCGCGGTCAGGTCCGGATTGCCGACCAGCACCGGGCGCGGGTGCTCGCTCAACGCCTGCTCCAGCAACCGCTGGCGTTCGAGCGTCCAATCGCCGGCACCCAGCAGCACGAATCCGTCCACGGTGGCGTAGTCCAGCTGGCGCTCCTCCAGCAGCACCGCGTTCGGCGCCAGCGCCTGCAGATCGCTGCCCGGCAGTCCCATGAAGCCCCAGTTGAGCTCGGAGCCGTGCAGCTCGCGCGCCAGCGCATCGCGGCTGGACACGACCTCGTGCCGCGCGATGTCCATGCCCCAGCGCGGGTACTTGCCGGCGGTCACATCGGTGGACATCGTCGCCCCGTTGGTCAGCACACGTACCTGGCGGCCGGCGCGCTTGAGCCCGGCGATGCGCCCCGCCGCTCCGTCGATCGCCTCGTGGCCGACGTTCAGCACCCCGAATCCATCCAGCACGAACACGTCGATGTCGTCCACCAGCTCGCCCAGATGAGCGCGGTGCCGGCTTTCGGCCGGTCCGCGAGATGCCGTGGGCAATCGCTGTGCGATCTCCAGGTAGCGCTCGAACGCGCTCGCGCCATCCAGCACGCGCGGCTGCGCCGACGGTCCGACAGGTTCGCTCACGATGTCGCGGTCCAGGTACGGGCGTTGTCGAACAGACGCTGCCAGGGCGATGCACCGCGCCATTCGGGCGGGCACCAGGAGAAGTTGATCGCGCGCAACGTGCGCTCGGGGTGCGGCATCAGGATGGTCACCCGACCGTCCGCGTTGCACACCCCGGCCACCCCGCAGGTCGATCCATTGGGGTTCAGCGGGTAGCGGGTGGTCAGCTCGCCGGCATTGTCGACATAGCCCAGCGCCACGCGACGTGCGGCGTCCGAGCCGGCCTCGTCGATGCGCTGCTCCGGGGCGTACACCGCGCGTCCCTCGCCGTGCGCCACCACCACCGGCAAACGGGATCCGGCCATGTCGGTCAACAGGATCGAGGGGGAGTCGAACACCCGAAGGCTGACCAGCCGAGCCTCGTACTGCTCCGAGGCGTTGCGCTCGAAGCGCGGCCAGCCCTGACTGCCGGGCACCAGCTCGCCCAGTCGCGACAGCATCTGACAGCCGTTGCACACCCCGAACGCGAATCGGTCAGGGCGCGAGAGAAAGCGCTCGAACAGCGCGCGCAACCGCTCGCTGTGCAGGATCGAGGTGGCCCAGCCGCCGCCGGCGCCCAGCACGTCGCCGTAGGAGAATCCGCCGGCTGCGGCGATGCCGGCCATGGACGACAGATCCTCCCTTCCGGCCGCCAGGTCGCTCATGTGCACATCCACCGGATCGAAACCCGCTGTCAGGAATCCGGCCGCCATCTCGACATGGCCATTGACGCCCTGCTCGCGCAGGATCGCGATGCGCGGCCGGGACAGGTTGAGCATCGCCCCGTCCAGCACCGAGACGCCCGGGTCGAACGTCAGCTCGGCCGACAGGCCCGGATCGCTCATGTCTAGCGCGTGCGCCGCCTCGGCCTCGGCACTGTCCGGGTTGTCGCGCAGTCGCTGCATGGCGTGCGTCACCGCCCACCAACGCTCCTTGAGCTCGACGGTGCTCGCCTCGTACACCACCTCGTCGCGCCTGAGCAGGCGCACCTGCGGTGCCGCTACCGGATGACCGATCAGGTGCACCAGATCCCCGACGCCGAAGCGTTCGAAGGTCGCCATCACCTGGGCGAAGTCGCTTCTCCGTACTTGCAGTACGCCACCCAGTTCCTCGTTGAACAGCGTGGCGATATCGTCCGGCGGCAGGCTGTCCAGCGTGATGGCCAGCCCGCAACGCCCGGCGAACGCCATCTCGGCCAGGGTGGCGAACAGCCCACCGTCCGAGCGATCGTGCCAGGCCAGCACGCAACGCTCGGCCAGCAGTGCCTGCATCGCGTCGAACACGCCGGCCAGCCAGGCCGCCTCGTCGACATCCGGAGCATGCTGGCCCAGCTGCTCGAACACCTCGGCCAGGATCGAGCCGCCCAGCCGGTTGCGCCCGGCTCCCAGGTCGACCAGCAGCAGATCGGTCTCGCCGCAGTCCAGGCGCAACATCGGTGTCACCGACCCGGCCACGTCGGCCACCGGGGCGAAGGCGGTCACCACCACCGACATCGGCGAGGTGACCGCGTGCCGACCGTGCTCGTCCTGCCAGGCGGTGCGCATCGACAGCGAGTCCTTGCCGACCGGTATCGCGATGCCCAGCGCGGGGCACAGCTCGGTACCCAGCGCCGATACCGCATCGAACAGGGCCGCATCCTCGCCCGGGTGACCGGCGGCGGCCATCCAGTTGGCCGACAGCTTGACCCGCGAGCGCGCACCCACCGGTGCGCCGCACAGGTTGGTCAACGCCTCGCCCAGGGCCAGGCGTGCCGAGGCGGCCGGATCGACCAGCGCCACCGGGCCACGCTCGCCGGTGGCCATCGCCTCTCCGCCGGGTCCCTCGAAATCGGCCAGGGTCAGCGCGCAGTCGGCAACCGGCACCTGCCAGGGTCCGACCATCTGGTCGCGCGCCACCAGCCCGCCCACGCTGCGATCCCCGATGGTGATCAGGAACTGCTTGCTGGCAACGGTCGGCGAACGCAGCACGCGCGACACCGCCTGCCCGATAGACAGCCGGCCGGTATCCACGCAGGCGCCACCGAAGGGTCGCCGCCGCGCATCGATCGCCAGCTTGGGCGGTTTGCCGAGCAACACGTCCAGCGGCATGTCGACCGTGTGCTCGTCGAAGTGCGCATCGTGCACCCGCAGCTGGCGCGCCTCGGTGGCGTGACCCACGAAGGCCACGGGACAGCGCTCGCGCTGGCACAGCGCCGAGAACATCGCCTGCTCGCCCTCGCGAAGCGCCAGCACGTAGCGCTCCTGGGACTCGTTGCACCACAACGCGAGCGGCGCCATGCCCGGCTCGTCGTTGTGGATGGCGCGAAGGGCGAAGTCGCCCCCCCGATCGGCGTCGCCGACCAGCTCGGGCAGCGCGTTGGACAGCCCGCCGGCGCCGACGTCGTGCAGCGACAGGATCGGACTGTCCTCGCCGAGCGCGATGCAGCGATCGATCACTTCCTGGCAACGGCGCTGCATTTCCGGATTGCCGCGCTGCACCGAGGCGAAGTCCAGCGCCTCGTCGGAGCTGCCACCGGTGACCGACGAGGCGGCGCCACCGCCCAGCCCGATCTGCATCGACGGGCCGCCCAGCACCGCGATCGGTGTGCCCGGCGGCAGCGCCCGCTTGTCCACGTTCACCGGTCGCACGTTGCCGTAGCCGCCGGCCAGCATGATCGGCTTGTGGTAGCCGCGCGCCTCGCGCTGTCCGTCCAGCGTGACGAACTGGCAGTAACTGCGAAAGTAGCCCGCCAGGCAGGGACGACCGAACTCGTTGTTGAACGCGGCCGCACCGATCGGACCGTCCAGCATGATGTCCAGCGGCGAGGCGATGCGCCCGGGCAGCGCGAGCGCCTGCTCCCAAGGTTGGCGATCGTTCGGCAGATCCAAATTGGAGACGCTGAACCCGACCATGCCGGCCTTGGGACGGGCCCCGTTGCCGGTCGCCCCCTCGTCGCGGATCTCGCCACCGGCCCCGGTGGCCGCGCCCGGGTGCGGCGAGATGGCGGTCGGGTGGTTGTGGGTCTCGACCTTGATCTGGATGTGGGCCGATTCCTCGATGTGGCGATAGTGCCGGTCCGCACCGATCAGCAGGCGCCGGGCCGGCTCGCCCTCGATGACCGCGGCATTGTCGTGGTAGGCCGACAGCACCCCCTCGGGCGAGGCGGCATGACTGCGGCGGATCATGGCGAACAGGGAATCGGTCGATGACAGACCGTCGACCGTCCAGTCGGCATTGAAGATCTTGTGCCGGCAGTGCTCCGAGTTCGCCTGGGCGAACATCATCAGCTCGGCGTCGGACGGTGCACGGCCCAATGCTCGAAAGGCGTCCAGCAGGTAGTCGATCTCGTCGTCGGACAGGGCCAGGCCCAGCGCGACGTTGGCCGCCGCCAGGGCCGCCCGGCCGTCCTCGCCATCCTGGCCGAGATCGATGCGTCGCAGCGGTGCCGGTTCGTCGGTGGTGAACGGCTGAAGCAGCTCGGCGGGAGCGATCACCGACTCGGTCATCCGGTCGTGCAGCAGCGCAAGCACCGCGGGATCGCTCATCGCATCCTGGCCGGCCGAGGCGAGCCGGTAGCGGATGCCGCGCTCGACCCGTTGCACCGCGGCCAGTCCGCAGGCGTGCAGGATATCGGTGGCCTTGGACGACCAGGGCGAACGCGTGCCGCGGCGCGGCATGACGTGCACCACGCCTGCCGCCTGCAAGGGGCCATCGAGCAGACTCGCCTCGAGGATCTGCTCCAGGCTGGCCTGCAACGCGCGGTCGGGCGATGCGTCCGGCCCGGCGCCGGGCACAGCCGCTTGCGCGCACCCGGGCCGGTGCAGCTGCACCTGCATCACCCAACGTGCCTGCAGCAAGTCGATGTCGGGCCGCACGGTGCGCAGCCGGGTCAGCAACCGGTCCTGGCGAAAGCCCGACAGCGCAACGCCTCCCTCGAAATGCAGCATGCGTTGGTCAGCGTCGCCGGAAAGCCGCACAGTTTAACGTCAGTGATCCTCAAGCACCCGGCTCACGAGCCGATCCCTCCCGGCACACCCGCGCCGGTAGGCTCCGCGATGGCTCGTCCCAATCTGCACACGACCGACAGCCCATCGATGGCGGCCGATCAACGCCTCATGCAGGCGCTCGGCGTGCCATTCGCCCGGGCCGCGGAAACCTCCTCGACAGGCTTTGCGCTGGTCAACGCGGCCGGCACGGTGACCTGGGCCAGTGCCGCGTTCAGCCGTCTGACGCGGGTGACCGGCGCCCTGCTGGGCGCGCCGCTGCCGCAGCGGCTCTCGGAGCGGTTCCGCCTGGCGGATGGCGAGGCGATGTTCGCCTTCGGTGGTGAGCAGGCCAGCACGCTGGAATTGATCGATGGGCGCAGCGACACGGCGGTGTGGCTGCACGTCTCGCGCCTGGACGGTTCACAGCGGGTGGTCGTGGCGATCGCCGCCGATCCGAGCCGACCCCAGGGGGCCACCGGTGCGATCGACGAGATCACCATCGACCCGTTGACCCGGCTCGGCAACCGCCACCTGCTGGAGACGCGCCTGAGCGCGGGCCGCGAGTCCGGTGCGATCCTGTCGCTGATCGTGGTGGGCATCGACCGCTTCTCCGAGCTGAATCGGACACTGGGTCGCGTGGCGTGCGACGAGGTGCTGGCGCTGGTGGCCGATCGGCTGCGACGCAGCTGCCGTGCCGATGATCTGGTGGTGAGGCTGGGCGGCGACACCTTCGCCATCCTGCACGACGCCTCGCCGGGTGCACCCTCGACCGCACGCATCAGTGCCCGCCTGGCCACGCTGCTGGACGAGCCGGTGCGCAAGGGCAAGCACACCACGCGGCTGGCGGTCAGCATCGGCATCGCCACCGAGGGGCGGGCCACCACCGACACCGCCGATCTGATCGGTCACGCGCTGGCGGCCATGGCCACGGCCAAGCGTGCCGGCGGCGGGACGTGGCGGGACTTCGCGCCCGGCCACTCACCCGACTGACGGCGGCCACGAGCGACACGCGGACACGGGCTTGCAGTAGCTCGGCCGGCTGCGGGTGAACGGCTCGAGGGCCCGGTTCAGCGCGACCACTTGATGCTGCAACCCACACTGGGTTGCGGTGAGTCGGGCGCAGGATCACCGGCCAGCAGCGCGGTGGCAGCGGCGCGCAGGTCGGCCCCGTCCGCACGCCCCTGGCCCGGTCGGCTGGCATCGAACTGTCCACGGTAGAACAGGCGGTGCTCGTCATCGAACAGGTAGGGGTCCGGCGTGCAGACCGCCTGGTAGGCGCGCGCCACCGACTGCGATTCATCGTACAGGTAGGCAAAGCCGAAGCCCTTGTCGCGAGCCAGTGCGGCCATGCGTTCGGGCGCATCCGCCGGATGGCTGGTCACATCGTTGCTGCTGATCGCCACCGTGGCGATGCCCTGATCGGACAACCAGTCGGCCGTGTCGACCAGCGCGTCCAGCAGGTGGATCACGTAGGGGCAGTGATTGCACATGAACAGCACGAACACCGGCTGGCCGCGGTAGTCATCCAGCGAGACCTGCCGTCCGGTCATCGGTTCGACGAGCGAAAACGGTTCGGCCGATGTGCCGACGGGAAGTTCGGTGGATTCGGTGCGGGCCATGTGCCGACTCGGTGCGATCGATGGGAACGCCATCCTAAGGTCGCAGCGCGATCGCTCGCAAGCGCGCGGTCTCACGGACGCTCGTACGGTGGAGGGCCGGCGTGTAATTCCGTCGTGCCGGTGCGCGGGGGCGCCATGGCCGCACGCGAACGCTCTAGGTTGATCGTGACGCTCGACCGAGCGCCATCGCGCCACCGACACCCCCTCGCATGCTGCACGCCTTCTCCGGACCCGAGGCACAGCCTCCCGCCGACCTCATCGACGAGGCACCGATCGCACTGGTCTACGACGGCACCACGCATGCGGTGATGCTGGCGACGCCGAACGACCTGGAAGACTTCGCGATCGGCTTCACGCGCACCGAGCGAATCAGCGATGCGCTACCGCCGGTGCGCATCGTGCGGCACACCATCGGCTACGAGTGCCGGATGACGCTGCCCGCCGCCGATGCGCTGGCCCTGCGTCGATCGCGACGCGCGCTGGCGGGCACGTCGTCGTGCGGGCTATGCGGCGCACGCAACCTGGCGGCCGCGGTGCGCGCACCGGTGACGGTCGCCCACCCGGCGTTGCCGATCTCGGCCGACGAGGCCTGCGCAGCGCTGGAGGCGCTGCGCGGGCATCAGCCCTTGCACGATCGCACCCGTGCCGCGCATGCCGCCGCGCTGTACGCGCCGGGTCGCGGCATGCTGATGGTGCGCGAGGACGTCGGTCGACACTCGGCCCTGGACAAGCTGGCGGGTGCCGCGGTGCGTTCGGGCATCGCGCTGGATCAGGCGGTCCTGCTGCTGACCTCGCGCGTCTCGGTCGAGATGGTGCAGAAGGCGGCGGCACTCGGCGTGGCGACGCTGGTGGCGGTGTCGGCTCCGACCTCGCTGGCGGTGCGCATGGCCAATGCCTCCGGCATCACCTTGCACGCCAACGCACGTCGCGCACGCTGCGATGTCCACCCCACACCCGACGGTGCGAACGAGCCGCGACACCCTGCGCAGGCACGGGTCCGATGAGCGACGACGAACGCACCCAGAACCCCGACACGCCCAGCTACGACGATCCGGCCGGCGGCTGGGGCTCGATGAAGGGCATCGCCCGCCTGGTGGGCATGGAACGCCCATCGCCCGGATTGGTGCAGACGCTGCTGCGAATGAACAAGCCCGAGGGGCACATGTGCACCGCCTGCGCGTGGGCCAAGCCTGCCGATCCGCACAGCGTCGAATTTTGCGAAAGCGGGGCCAAGGCGACCGTCTGGGACCTGACCGAGGATCGCTGCACGCCCGCCTTCTTCGAGCAGCACCCGGTCAGCGAGCTGCTGGGCTGGTCCGACCGCGATCTGGAAGCGGTCGGGCGGCTGAGCCATCCGCTTCGCTACGATGCGGACAGTGATCGCTATCGGCCGGTCAGCTGGGCGTCGGCCTTCGACGAGATCGCCACCGAACTGCGGGCGCTCGACCCCGAGAGCGTGGTGTTCTACACGTCCGGGCGCGCCGCGCTGGAGGTCTCCTACCTGTTCTCGCTGTTCGCGCGGGTGTACGGCCACAACAACCTGCCGGACAGCTCGAACATGTGCCACGAGACCACCTCGGTCGGGCTGAAGCAGGTCATCGGATCCAGCGTCGGCACCTGCACGCTGGACGACTTCGAGCACTGCGACCTGGTGCTGTTCTTCGGTCAGAACACCGGCACCAACAGCCCCCGGTTGCTCAACCCGTTGCACAAGGCGGTCAAGCGCGGCTGCAAGGTGGCCACCTTCAATCCCGTGCGCGAACAGGGCCTGATCGAGTTCGCCGATCCGAAGAATCCGCTGCACATGGCGACCAACAGCGGCACGCGCATTTCGGATGTGTACCTGCAGGTCAAGCCCGGCGGCGACCTGGCCGCGCTGACCGGCCTGTGCAAGCATGTGCTCGAGATCGAAGCCGTCGATGGCGGCGTGCTGGATCGCCCGTTCATCGACGAGCACACCGATCGCTTCGACGAGCTCGAGCAGCACCTGCTCGGCACCACCTGGACCGCGATCGAGCAGGCCAGCGGCCTGTCGCGGGGCAACCTGGAAGAGGTCGCCCGACTGTACGTGGGCGCCAGCAACGTCATCGCCTTCTACGGCATGGGTCTGACGCAGCACGTGCACGGCTCGCTGAACATCGCCATGCTGGTGAACCTGCTGATGCTGCGCGGCAACATCGGACGACCCGGGGCCGGTATCTCGCCGGTGCGCGGGCATTCGAACGTGCAGGGACAGCGTACGGTCGGCATCTCCGAGAAGCCGGCGCTGGTACCGCTGGACACGCTGGCCTCGATGTTCGAGTTCGAGCCGCCTCGCCACACCGGGCGCAACGCCACCGAGACGGTCGAGGGGCTGCTGGACGGCAGCGTGAAGGGCTTCGTCGGCCTGGGCGGCAACTTCGCCCGGGCCATTCCGGATCAGGGTCGGGTGGATCCGACCTGGGCATCGCTGTCGCTGAACGTGCAGATCGCCACCAAGCTGAACCGCTCGCACCTGCTGACCGGTCGCGCCACCTGGCTGCTGCCCTGCCTGGTGCGTGCCGAGGAGGATCGGCAGGAAAGTGGCCCGCAGTGCGTGACGATGGAGGACAGCCTGAGCCACATCCACGGCTCGATCGGCAAGCGCACACCGGCCAGCGATCAGCTGAAATCCGAACTGGCCATCGTGGCGGGTCTGGCCGAGGCGACCCTGCCGGCCAACCGGACACGCGACTGGCAGGGCTGGACCGCCGACTACGCGCGGGTGCGCGATCTGATCGAGCGCACCTACCCGGACGACTTCGCGCGCTTCGATGAACGCAAGTTCACGCCCGGCGGCTTCTTTCGCGGCAACGCCGCGCGCGAACGTCAGTGGCAGACCGACACCGGGCGGGCGCACTTCACCAGCCCGGATCGGCTGAGTGCGCTCGATCGGCCGCTGGCCAACGGCGACTACACCCTGATCACGCTGCGCTCGCACGACCAGTTCAACACCACCGTGTACGGCTTTTCCGACCGGCTGCGCGGGCTCGAGGGTTCGCGCGATATCGTGCTGATCAACCCGGACGAGATCGCCCGCGCCGGCCTGAGCGAGGGGCAACGGGTGACGTTGCACGGTGCGAGCGATGACGGGCACGAGCGTTGCGTGTCGGGCTTGCGGTTGGTGGCCTATGACCTGCCGGATGGCTGCGTGGGCGCCTACTACCCGGAGACCAACGCGCTGATCCCGATCGGGCTGCACGACCGGGTGTCCAAGACACCGGCCTACAAGGGCACACCGGTGCGCATCGCCGCAGAGGGCTGATCAGACCGCGCGCAGACGGGGATCCAGCGAGTCGCGCAACGCGTCGCCCAGCAGGTTGAATCCGAAGGACAGGAACAGGATCGCCAGGCCGGAGAAGATCGCCGGCCACGGGGACAGCAGCAGGAAGTTGCGCCCTTCGGCCAGGGCGAGCCCCAGCGAGGGCACCGGAGGCTGCGCGCCCAGGCCCAGGAACGACAGCGACGCCTCCACCAGCACCGCCGCCGACAACAGCAGGCTGGTCTGCACCAGCACCACCGAGGTGAGGTTGGGGAGCACGTGGTGGAAAACGATGCGCACATCCGAGGCGCCGATCGCACGGGCACCGAGCACGTACTCGCTTTCGCAGATCACCAACGCCGGTCCGCGCAGCAACCGTGCGAAGATCGGCGTGTAGACGATGGCGATCGCGATCGCCGCCCCCTCGATGCCGGGACCCAGGATGGCGATCACCCCGATCGCCAGCAGCAGGATCGGAAACGCGAAGAACACGTCCATGATGCGCATGGTGATGCGCTCGAACCAGCCTCGGTAATAGGCCGCCAACATGCCCAGCGTGCCCCCCACCACCAGCGCCAGGCCGACCGCGGCGGTACTGGTCAGCAGGGAGGTCCGGTAGCCGTGCACGATGCGCGACAGCACATCGCGCCCCAGATGATCGGTGCCCAGCAGGTTCAGCGCGTTCGGTGCCTTCATGCGCTGCACCATCACCTGCTGGAACGGATCCTGGAAGCCGAGCCAGGGCGCACCGATCGCCAGCAGCACCTGAAGTGCCACGAAGACCAACGCGAAGGCGGTCAGTGGATGGCGCGACGCCGCTGCCACCATCGCTGCCCGATGTCGCGGCGCAAGCGGTGTCAAGGGGCGATTGCGCAGGCTCATGTCACGCGCACGCGCGGATCGATCAGCGCGTACAGCAGGTCGACGGCGAAGTTGACCAGGACGAAGAACGCGGTCAGTACCAGGATCGAGGCCTGTACCAGCGGGTAGTTGCGTTCCGAGATCGCACCCAGCACGAGCCGGCCGAGTCCGGGAATGGCGAACACCTGCTCGATCACGATCGAGCCGCCGAGCAGGTAGCCGACCGACACCCCCACGCTGGTGACGAACGGAATCAACGCGTTGCGCAGGGCGTGCACGTACAGCACGCGCCGCCGCCCGGCGCCCTTGGCACGCGCGGTGCGCACGTAGTCCTGGCCGAGCGCATCCAGCATCGCCGAGCGCACCAGCCGCGACAGGTTGGCCAGCATCGGCAGCGACAGCGCGAATACCGGGAGCGCCATGCGTTGCAGGTTGCCGAGCGGATCCTCGCTGAACGGCACGTAGCCGAGCGCCGAGACGCCGGGAAAGTAGCGCGCCAGCAGGAAGATCAGCACGATGCCGAGCCAGAACGAGGGGATCGTCAGCCCGATGATCGCCACGATGCGCACCACCACTTCCGATATCCGCCCGCGCGCCTCGGCCATGAAGCAACCGAGCGGGATCGACAGCCCGGCACCGAACAGGGTGGCCAGCAGCGTCAGCTGAAGCGTGGGCCAGACGTTGGCGACGATCTCGTCCAGTACCGGGCGCCCGGTCCAGATCGAGGTTCCCAGGTCACCCCGCACCACCCCGCCGATCCAGCTCAGGTACTGCACCGGAAGCGGCTGATCGAGTCCCAGTCGCGCCTGCAGGGCCGCCATGCGCTCGGGCGTGACCTCGGCATTCGCCCCGAGCATGATCGCGATCGCATCGCCCGGAATCAGCCGGATCATCAGGAAAACCAGCACCGACACACCGATCAGCACGATGCCCAGATCGATGAGACGACCGGTCAGGAACCGTCGCGACATTCCTGCGACCGTCCGGTCGGGCCGGGCGAGCGGCTACGTGCCGCCGAGTGTCATTCCTCGACGGTCACCGAGACCAGGCTGGCCAGCCGACCGGTGGACAGGATCTGGAAGCCCTGCACGCGATCGTTGACCGCGGTGGACAGGTCGCCGTAGGCGATGTGCGCCACGGGCCCCTCGCAGGCCAGCTTGCGTTGCACCTCGTCGTAGAGCCGCTTGCGTTCGGCGGTGTCGGTCACGCGCCGCCCTTCGTCCAGCCAGCGGTCGATCTGCTCGTCGGCGTACTGGAACACGTTGGTGGAGCCACCGCTTCGAAACGTGCGATAGAAGTACTCGTCCGGATCGGGGCTGCCGCCGTTGGCGGAGACGAACAGGTCGAAATCGGAGTTGCGCCAGTCCTGCACGAATTCGCCGATCTCCTTGTTGGCCAGCGTCACCTCGATACCCCCTGCGGACAGCTGCTGCTGGATGACCTGCGCGATGTCCTTGGCATCCTGGCGGGGCAGCACCAGGATCTCCAGCGTCAGCGGCAGATCGATGTCGGCGTCCGCGAGCAACGCCTTCGCCGCATCGACGTCGCGCGAGTAGCAACGGTATTCGTCACTGTCCAACGCCCAGGTGGCCAGCGCCGGTGACAACGGCCCGGCCGGCACACCGGCGCCGAACAGCGCCCCGTCGATGATCTCCTGACGGTCCAGCAGCGTGTTGATGGCCTCGCGCACCTCGGGGCTGTCCAACGGCGGGCGCTCGGCGTTCATGCCCAGCAGCGTGTACGCCACATCGCGCGTCTGCTGCACGGTGACGTTCGGCATGCCCTGCAGCTGCAGCGCGGTGGCCGGGTCGATGCCGGGCAGCAGGTCGTACTCGCCACTGGCGATGCCGACCTGGCGGGTGGCCGACTCGGGCACGAAGTTGATGCGAAGACCATCCAGCCGGGGCAGCCCGGGCTCGCGGTAGTCCGCGAATCGGGTCAGCTCGATGTGACTGTTCGGCTGCCAGTCGGCGAACCGGAAGGGACCGGTGCCGATCGGCAGGCGTTGCAACGCGTCGATGTCGGATTCGTACTCGGCCGGAACGACGGCGATCCCCGACAGCGACGACAGGATGGCCGCGAACGGGCTGTCCAGGGTGAGCACCAACGTCAGCGGATCGACCACCTCGATCCGGCTGATCGGCGACACCCGACTGGCGAGCGGCGAACCGGTGCTCTCGTCCTGCACCCGCGAGATCGAGGCGGCGACATCGTCGGCCTGCATCGCCGAACCGTCGTGGAAGGTGACACCGTCGCGTAGCGAGAACGTGTACTGCAGACCATCGTCGGAGACGGACCAGGACTCGGCCAGCCCCGGTACCACGGCCAGATCGCTGTCGATGCGTGTCAGTCCCTCGTAGACGGTGTCCTGCACGATCACCACCGAGTTGAAGGCGGTGATCAAGTGCGGGTCCAGGCCGGCCGGCGAGGAGTCGATGGCCACCTCGAGCGTGGCGGCGGAGCTGGCACCGGCCAGCATCGTCGTGCCGAGACAGGCGGCACCCAGAACGATCATCGGCCACGGTACCGTGAACGAACGGTGCGAACGAGACTGCATGGGCCTTCCCTCCTCGACAGCGGATTCGACACTCGACGAGCGATCCCGAGCGACGCTGCGGCGAGCGTACAATGCGCGTCGTGCAGTGACAACACTGCCCCCACCGGTCCTCGCCCTGGACACGCCCTGGACACGCCCTGGACACGCCCATCGATCATGCAGGCCGATCCCTTGCTCCACGTCGACGGGCTGGACGTCCGACTTGGCGACGTGCCGCTGATCCGCAACGTGACACTGTGCCTGGATGAAGGTCAGATGCTCGGCCTGGTCGGCGAGTCCGGCTGCGGCAAGTCGGTCACCGCCCTGGCGGTGATGCGGCTGCTGGCCGAACCGCCGATGCGGGTCGCTGCCGGGAGCATCCGCCATGCGGGGCGCGATCTGCTGTCGCTGCGGGAGTCCGAACTGTGCGCGGTGCGCGGGCGTGACATCGGCATGATCTTCCAGGAACCGATGACCTCGCTGAATCCGGCCTTCCGCATCGGCCAGCAGATCGCCGAGACGCTGCTGCTGCACGAGCGCGTATCGCGCTCGGTGGCCAGGCAACGCGCCGCCGAGCTGTTGGAGACCGTCGGTTTCCCCGCACCGGATGCGGCGCTGAGACGGTACCCGCACCAGCTGTCCGGCGGCCAGCGCCAGCGGGTCATGATCGCGATCGCCCTGGTCTGCCGTCCGAAGGTGCTGATCGCCGACGAGCCCACCACGGCACTCGACGTGACCGTGCAGGCGCAGATCCTCGAGCTGCTGGCCAGCCTGAGGCGCGAGCATCGCCTGGCGGTCCTGCTGATCACGCACGACCTGGGCGTGGTGAGAAGCTACTGCGACCGTGTCGCGGTCATGTACAGCGGCGAGGTGGTCGAGCAGGGCCGCACCGACGAGGTCTTCGCCGCGCCACGGCACCGCTACACCCGTGCGCTGATGCGCACCATTCCCGCGGCCAACCCACCGGGCGGCCGCCTTCCTGCCATAGCCGGCAGTGTTCCGCCCCCGCAGCAACGCCCGCCCGGCTGCGCCTTCGCGCCACGTTGCGATGCCGCCCTGCCGCGCTGCGCGGTCGAACCGGCCGCGTTGGTCGGCCAATCGCACCGGGTGCGCTGCTGGAATCCGGCACCGTGACATTGTTGCGGGTGGACAAGCTGAGCAAGCACTACCCGAGCGAATCGGGCGAGCCGGTGCAAGCGCTCGACGAGGTCTCCTTCACGCTTGCTCGCGGCGAGGTGCTGGGGGTGGTCGGCGAGTCCGGATGCGGCAAGTCCACGCTCGGCCGCGCGCTGCTCAGGTTGATCGAACCGAACGGCGGACACGTCCTGTTCGACGGTGTGGACATCGCGACCGTGTCGTCGCGAGCGCTGAAGCGGCTTCGTCGCGACCTGCAGATCGTCTTCCAGGATCCCTTCGGCTCGCTCAACCCTCGCCACACGGTGGCGCAGCTGATCGGTGAGCCGCTGATCGTGCATCGGATCGGCACGCCGAGCGAGCGCCGGACCCGCATCCAGGAGCTGCTGGAGATGGTCGGGCTGCCCGCCGACGCGGCCGACAAGCGTGCGCACGCCTTCTCGGGCGGCCAACGGCAGCGCATCGCCATCGCCCGCGCCCTGGCCCTGCAGCCGCGGTTGCTGGTGGCCGACGAGGCAGTCTCGGCGCTGGACGTCTCGATTCAGAGCCAGATCATCAACCTGCTCGCCGAACTGCAAGCCCGGTTCTCGATCGCCCTGTTGTTCATCAGCCATGACCTATCGGTGGTCAGGCATGTCAGCGATCGCATCGCGGTGATGTACCTGGGCCGGATCGTGGAAATCGGCCCGACCGAGTCGCTCATGACCGCGGCCTGCCACCCGTACACGCAGGCCTTGATCTCGGCCGTTCCTCGGCTTGACCAACTCGCCGCTCAGCGTATCGTGCTCGACGGCGAGCTTCCCGATCCGGCGCACCCGCCGCCCGGCTGCGCCTTCGCATCGCGCTGCCCGCACGTTATGGACATCTGTCGCACGGTACGACCCGACCTGCTGGCTCGCCGCGCCGCCGCTCGGACAACCGACGCCCACAGCGCATGCCATCTGCACCCGCCGCTCTGAGCGCTGCGCTGCAGCGGGCGTTCGTCCCGGTCGCCGAGGCGATCGAGCACGGTCGCTTGCCGGGTGCCGTTCTCGGAATAGCGCTTGCACGCGTGCCCGCTGCGCAAGATCGATGCCGGGCCAGGCTTCAGCTTCGCGCCCGATCCCCAGGCCTGTGCCGCCACCGAACGCCGCAGCTGGCGTGGCCGCATGCTGTGCGGCGAGGTGCACGATGAGAACTGCGCCGCGCTGGCGGGTGCCGGACACGCCGGGCTGTTCGGCAATGCCGATGCCGTGCTGGACGCAGCACAGGGCTTGCTGGACGGTAGCGCGATGCCGCCGATCACGCTCGACGTGATGCGCACGCCGGTCAGTGCCCGACGAACACCGGGTTGGGAAGGTTGCCATCTCGGCTGTCCCGGCGGGGACACCTGCTCGAACGACACCATCGGCCACACCGGTTTCACCGGCACCGGCGTGTGGATCGACGTCGACGCCGGCCTGGCGTGGACGCTGCTGACCCATCGGGTGCACCCCACCCGGCACAGCGACAGCGGCATCGTCGCGTTGCGCCGAGCGGTAGGTGCAGCGCTGACCGGCCCACGCTCCGACACCCCTTCCCGACAGGCACACAGCGAAAGGACATGACCGCGTCTTCGTTCCGTACCACCGGGCACGCCGAACCTGACGAGCCGACCTGGGCCGTCGGCCTGATGACCGGTACGGTGCTGGACGGCAACATCGACGTCGCGCTGATCAAGACCGATGGCGTACGCATCGACGCCTTCGGCCGATACACGCTGGCACCCTACGATGCGGCCACGCGCGAGTTGCTGGAACGCACGCTGGAGGCGGCTCGCACCTGGCAGTTCGCGCCCGAGGATCCGGGGCTCTTCGCGCAAGCCGAGACCGCGTTGACGTTGGCACAAAGCGCGGCGGTGCGCGAGCTGATCGGCGATGCCGGGCTGCGACCGGATGACATCGGCATCGTCGGCTTCCATGGACAGAGCGTGCTGCACCGTGCGCCCGACAGGTCCTCGGACACACCGGGACGCACCCGACAGCTCGGCGATGGCGCGCTGATGGCCGCCGAACTCGGCATACCGGTCGCCTACGATTTTCGCAGCGCCGACATGCGGGCCGGCGGCCAGGGTGCGCCCTTGTCGCCGATCTACCACGTCGCCCTGCTACGCGAACTCGCCGATGCCGGCGACACGGCCGTGCTGAACCTGGGCGGGGTCGCCAATCTCACGTGGTGGGACGGCGACGAGCGCATCGTCGGCTTCGATGCGGGACCCGCCAACGCGCCGCTCAACGACTTCATCCGCTCGCAGGGCCAGGGCGAGATGGACCGCGACGGGGCCCTGGCCGCAAGGGGCGAGGTGGACGAAGCGCGCCTTGCCGCTCTGCTGGCCCATCCCTACCTGAGCGCTCCCTGGCCGAAGTCGCTGGACCGCTTCGACTTCGGCGCCGGCATGGCCGACGGACTCGGCGCAGCGGACGGGGCCGCCTTGCTGAGCGCCTTCATCGCCGCCGCCGTCGGTCGCGCCCTGGATCTGCTGCCCGTGCGCCCCGCTCGCCTGATCGTGTGCGGTGGTGGGCGCCACAACCCGACCCTGATGCGCGAGCTGTCCCGCCGGGCCTGCACAACCATCGCGCCGGCCGAGGCGGTCGGCTGGCGAGGCGATGCCATCGAGGCGGAGTGCTTCGCCTACCTGGCCGTGCGCACGCGTCGCGCTCTGCCGATCAGCTTTCCGGGGACCACCGGCGTTCCGCAGCCCCTGAGTGGCGCTCGCCTGGCATGGCCCTGAGGCAGGGCACAGCGCTCGACCGGAACGCGATGCGCGTCGCCTCGACCGGATACCCGCCAGGAATGGCGCGTCAGCGATGGCCTGTCAGGGCGACGCGACGTTGCAGACCCGAACGCGCCGCCACATACCTAGGGCGATCGCAGCCTCCAGCACGGCCAGGCCCGTCAGCGCCGCCATCAGCGCCTGCGTACCCGCCACCGTCAGCAACCACCCACCGATCAGCGGAAACCCGAAGGCACCGATGAGATAGGCGAGCGAGAACACGATGAGTGCCTGCGAGGTCAGACCCTCCGGCGCCCGATTGGCGGCCAGCGCGTTGATGATCGAGTAGGTCAGTCCGTAGCCGATGCCCAATCCGATCGAGGCGAGGAGATAGGCCGCCGCGCCGTCGAGCCACACGAAGGCACCGATCGAGACCGCCATCAGCGTGGTCAGCCAGAAGGCGGCGATCGCGGGCTCTGCGCGTGCCACCCGCGCGGACAGGAACAGCCGCCCGCCGATCGCCGCCGCCATGAAGCCGACGAAGTAGGTGGCGTAGTCGAGCGAGCGCTCGGTCGCATAGCTGGTCTGGAAGCTGGACATGCCACCGAAGACCGCGCCACCCAGGCCCACCATCACGATCGGGGCAAGCGCCTTCGAGCGCAGCACCAACCGCGCCGAACCGAACGCAAGCCTGGCGGCGACCGGACTCGCCCCTCCCGGCAAGGCTTGGACCGGATCGATCAGGCGGAAGAAGGCCAGCGAGCCGCCCATCGCTGCAGCGGCGGCGGCCCACCAGGCACACTCGGGCGCCCAGCCCAGCCCATCGACCCACCGGCCGATCAGCGGCCCCGAGCCGATGCCGGACATCATGCATCCCGACAGCAGGGCGAACCGCCGCATGCGACGCTGAGGCGGGACGATGTCCGCGACCACGATCGGCCCGAGCGTGTAGAACGCGCCCCAGCCGATGCCGAGCAGCAACGCGCAGCCGAGTGATGCGGCACCGATGCTGTCGATCAGGGCGAAACCTGCGCAGCTAATGGCGAGTATCCCGCCGGCGACGGCGATCGAACGCACCGCGCCCCACCGGTCGGCCAGGTGTCCCGAGGCGATGACCGACACCAGCGTCGACAACATGGCCGACGAGATGATCAGCCCGGCGTGCGCTTCATCGCCACCACGCCGGACCACGAGCGAGGCGAGCAGGAAGGTGGTTCCGTAGGCGATGCACAGCAGGTAGCTGGCCGCGCAGAACGCAGCGAACGGTCGGGCCGACGGATCCCGATCGGACGGGGCAGGCTCCGATCCTCGTCCCCGGACACTCGGCAACGCCTGCGAAGCGCTCATGCAGGGGAGCGCACGACGCCACGCGCTCGTCTGACCACCGGGTGTCCCGCGTGCCTAGGGAGCCTCTGCACAATGCGCCGCCCCCTGCACGAGCCGCTCGGCGTCCCGAGCAAGGCGGCGCCCGAAGCGCGTATGCAGAGGCTCCCTAGGTCGGTCCGGCCAGCCGTTCCTCGAAGGTACGCCGCAGGCTGTCGGCCGGCGTGACGCCCTCCACCCGCCCCACCAGATCGCCACCCCGATCGAACAGCAGCAGCGTCACCTTGCCGGCCCGGTGGGCATCGCCGAATGCCCGGCCGTCCTCTGACGTCAGGTCGGCGACCCGATAGCGAATCGACGGCATGTCGTCGAGCGTGTCACGGGTGGTGGCCATCAAGCGTCGGCACAGAGGACAGGACGGGTCGTGCACCTGAACCACCACCGGCGTGCCATCGCCGATCACGCTCAGGTCGTGCAGCTCGCGGGTGCGGGCATCGTGCCGGGCGATCGCCACCGCACCGATCGAGGCCAGCCCCAGGCCACCGATCCACTGCAGGGCGCGACGCCTGCCGAGCCGATCCCCGATCAGGCGCTGGAGCGTCGATCCTGCCCTGGCGGCACTTGCCGAGGCCTTGCGCTCGCGCATGCCCCCGGTGCGGGTGTCAACAGGCCGATCGCCTGCCGATGCGGTGGATGTGCCGTTCTGACGTGATCGCTTTCGCTGACGCTTCTTGCTCATGGTTCGATCGACCTGGTTGACGAGCGTGTCGTGCTGAGAGGTGGCCGCCGGTGCTCACGGCGAGGCGATCGGTACCTGGAAGCGCACCGTCTCCGGCGCCAGGCAAACCCGATCGTCGCACGCCTGCAGTTCTACCTGAACGATGGCCGTGCTGCCGACACCGTCGGCCTCGGGCAGCTCGGCGGACAGGATCACGCGCCCCTCGTACAGCGAGAGCGCCTGGCGCTGGAAGGCCAAGGTGCGCACCTTGGCCTCGGGAAAGATCGGCTCGGCCAGCGCATCGCCCTGCGCATCGCTCAGGCGCGTCGGGATCAGGTAGTCCTGCAAGGGCTTGTCCGAATTCAGGTGCCACCCCTCGGACAGCTCGGCGACGATGCGCACCCGATCCGCGGCGTCCGGATCGGGCCCCGCCCTCAAGCGCACCTTGCCGCGCGCCGCGATGCGCACCGGACCGGTCTCGCCGTCCAGGTGCTCGGCCAGTCCGGACAGGATCGCGGCGGTGCCGCCGCCTCGCCGGGCAAGCAGGGACGACAGCCCCACCACCAACGTGTCGGCGCGCTCGCGCAAGCGCGTCTGGCCGGTGCGCGCCGCCAATCGTGTCAGCACCTGCAGCGCCACGCCGTTGCCGGATGGTGTCGAGGCATCGTGCAGGTCCTTGGGACGGACCGCCAGCGAGGTTCCACCGACATCGGCCGCGCCGAGGAAATATAGCCCCCGCCGTCCTCGTCCCGAAAGCGCTCGTGCATCTCGTCGATCAGCGTCACGGCATGGCCCAGCCACCGCTGGCGATGTTCGACGGCATCGGCGTCGTGCAACGCCAGCAGCCCGTCGGCCAGCCAGGCGTAATCGGTCTGACGGGCCGGAACTTCGCTGGCACCGTTGAAACGCACACGTGTCAGCCCTTCACCTTCACCTTCGCCGTAGGCCGTCGACCAGAGTGCCTCGGCCGCCCGGCGCGAGGCTGCCAGGTAGCGAGGCTCGTCGAGCAGCACCGAGGCTTCGGCCAACGCCGCGATCATCATGCCGTTCCAGCCGGTCAGGATCTTCTCGTCGCGCAGCGGCTTCTCGCGCTGATCGCGCGCCAGCCTCAGCCGCTGGGCCAGCGCCGATCGTTGCGTGCGCAGTGCCTCGATGGGCACATCGCGTCGACGCGCGATGTCCTCCAGCGCGGCGGCGCGGTTCGGGATCGACTCGCCCTCGAAGTTGCCGAAACCGTCGATGTCCCACAGGGCACCGGCCAGATCCACATCGGCGGGATCGTCCAAGGCCACCAGCAGCCGCTCGGGCGTCCAGGTGAAGAAGGCGCCCTCGCGCCCCTCGGAGTCGGCGTCGGTGGCGGAGTAGAACAATCCGTCGGCGTTACGCATGTCGCGCAGCACGTAGTCCAGGATGTCGCGCGCCGTCTCGGTCAGGTCCGCATCCCCGGTCAGCCAGGCCGCCTCGGCGAAGGCGCGTGCCAGCCCGGCCTGGTTGTAGAGCATCTTCTCGAAGTGCGGCACCTGCCAATACCGATCCACCGCATAGCGGTGGAAGCCACCGCCGATCTGATCATGGATGCCACCGTCGGACATCGCGTGCAGCGTCTGCAGCACCGCGTCCAGCGTCGGCTGATGGCCGCTGCGCCGCGCCTGGTCCAGCAGGAAGCGCAGCGAGGATTCCTACGGAAACTTCGGTGCGCCGCCGAAACCGCCCGCTTCCTCGTCCAGCCGCGACAGCAACTGAGCGCGCGCCACCGTCAGCTCGCCCGAGCCCACCTTGCGCGCCTGCCCGGCCGCCCCGTTGATCCGCGCGATCGCTGCGCTGATGCGCCCGGCCTCGTCCAGCAGCGACGAGCGCTGCTGTGCCCAGGCCGAGGAGACCCGTTCGAGCAGGTCGGTGAACTGCGCGGGCGGAAAGTAAGTGCCGCCGTAGAACGGCCGGCCATCATGATCGACGAACGAGGACATGGGCCACCCGCCGGAGCCGGTGATCATCTGCACCGCCGTCATGAACAGCGCGTCCACATCGGGCAACTGTTCGCGATCGACCTTGATCGAGACGAAGTTCTCGTTCATGAAGGCGGCGATCGTTTCGTTCTCGAAGCTTTCTCGCTCCATCACGTGACACCAATGGCACGTGGCGTAGCCGATCGACAGGAACACCGGCCGGTCCAGCTGACGCGCGCGTTCGAACGCCTCGGCGCCCCAGGGAAACCAGTCGACCGGATTGTGCGCATGCTGCAGCAGGTAGGGCGAAGCCTCGCCGACCAACCGGTTGAGGTAGCGCGGCGAACCGTCGGGTAGCCGATGCTCGGTGCGCGGTACGTAAGCCGGCCCGAGCTGTCGCAGACGTTCGAGCAGCACGGCACGCTCGGCAGGCTTCGCGGACGGGGCGACGATGCGACCACCCTGCCCGGCATCGCCATCGCTCGGCAGCGTCTCGTCCGCCTGCACCGGCGAGCCGATCGCCAGCATCATCCCCAGCAGCGATCGAGCCGCCAGGCGGCCCGCCCCCCCGTACCGCCCCACGATCGCATCATTCATGGTGCGCCATCGCATAGAACAAGCCCTCTTCCTGCCACAGTTGCACTTTCAGGCCCGCGACGCGCTCGTGCAACCCGTCCAGGCGCTGCACGTCGTGCGCCAGCGTGGTCACGAACAGGCTGACCGGGCGCCGCTTGGCATCGCGCAGCGTCACGTGCGCTGCCAGCTGGCCGGCCAGCGAGCAGTAGCGGGAACCCTGCACCTGCAACGCAGCGTCCAGCCGCGCCGGTGCGGACAGCGAGAACGGCAGCAGCCCCATTCGCTCGTCCAAGGAGGCGATCGAATCGTCGCGATAGTCCGGATCGAAGCGTGTCCGGTGGTTCATCGCCACCTCGCGAAGGGTGCGCTCGCCCAGATCCGCCCGGGAGGCCAACCGTTCGCCGCCCTGGTAGCCGCTGCGATAGCCGCTGTGATACACCCCGAGAAACACCACCACCGCCATGGCGCACATCACCAGGCGGATGGCACCTCGCTCGGGAAGGCGCAGCGCGGCGCCCAGACCCGGCAGCCAACGCCGAGCGCCCCGGTGGGCCGGTCGCGCCGTGGCGGCGTGCATCGCGATCAGATCCTGAATCCGGTCCTCCGACAGGCACGCTCTCGCGTAGTGCGCCCTCAGTCGTTCGTCCAGCTCACTCATGTCTGCCGCCTCCTTTACCGCCGATCACCCTTACCGCCGATCACCCTGAGACGGCTGGTTCCGCCGCCGTCCGTCGCCGTCAGCGAACCGGGCTCCGGCACCTCGGCGTCGATCGATGGCGCCTGCTCGATCCCCTCTTCCAGCCAGCCTCGCAACTTTCGACGGCATCGATGCAGCATGCTCAGCACGGTACCGCGCGGACGATCGGTGGCCGCGGCGATTTCGGCCGCCGTCCAACCCTCGATCACCGCCAGGAACAACGTCTCGCGCTCGATGTCCGCCAGCCGCGACAACGCGCACTGCAGGGCCGGATCGGTCGGCTCGTCCAGCTTGGAGGCCGCATCGGTCGGCACATCGCCACCGCCCGCCTCCAACGAATCGGTCGGGAAGCGGCGCCGATGCCGGTAGCCGTCGATGTACAGGTTGCGGATGGCGCGGAACAGCAACGCCCGCTCGATGACCTGACCGTGACGGGCCAGCAGCCGTACCCAGCTCTCCTGCACCAGGTCCTGGGCATCGGCCGGATCCGCGCACAGCGACAACGCGTAGCGGTAGCCGGCCTGCAGCAGGCGTTCCAGTTCCTGGCTCATATCCTGCTCCGCCCGGGCTGACCCGGGCTGACCCGGGCTGCCGACATCCGAAGACTCAGGCGCGCTCGCGGCGGATCAGTTCATCGACCACCTGCACCATCTGCAGGTTGCCACCGGCCAGCGAGGCACTGGTCACGTAGCGCCCGTTGATCAACAGGCTGGGCACACCGCTGATGCGCGCCTGCTGCGACAGCTTGACAGAACGGCGCAGGGCGGTCTCGACGGTGAACGAGCGCATGGTCGACACGAAGGTGTCGGCATCGGTGCCCAGCGCCAGCGAGGCGACGAACTCGCCGATCTCGTCCGGCGAGCGCAGGCCGCGCCCCTCTTCGTGGATGCGGTGGAACACCTGATCGAACAGCCCGTCGGTGATGCCCAGCGCCTCGGCGGCGTAGAAGGTGCGCGAGTGGTTCTCCCACCCGGGGTTCAACGGCGGTGCCTCGCGCACGAAATCGACATCGTCGGGGCGAGTGGCGGCCCAGGCATTGATGGTGGGTTCGAACCGATAGCAGTGCGGGCAGCCGAACCAGAAGAATTCCAGCACCTCGATGCGCGACGGGTCGCGGGTGGCCAGCGGCGCGTCCAGTTCCTGATAGCCCGCTTGCTGCGCACGCGCGGGCGCGGCGGCAACCGCGGCACCCAGCGCGATCAACCCGGCCGCATCGCGAAGGAAATCGCGTCGGGCGCTCGAGCCGACGACGAGCGGTGCGGGGTTGGCTCGCTCGAGGGCGGCATCGGTGCGGCAACGGGTATCGGACATCGGCGGATCGGCTCTCGCATCTCGGGGCGTTATCCGGTCAACGAACCGACGAGCCGATCGATTGCCGAACCCCGTCACGCCCGCTGACGCGGCGCTGAACCTATACTCGTGTCACCTTCCAGAACCGGCTCAGCGATCGATGTCGACTTCACGCCCTGTCATCCGTACCGCGCTGTCGCTCCTGGTGCTGTGCGTCGGCCTGACCGCCTCCCCTGCCCGGGCCCAGGACGAGGCAGCGCCGGCGGCGATCACCGCCTGCCTGGCCGCCTTCGGCGATCACCCGTTCAGCAGCAATCCCTCCTTTCGCACGCTGCCGGTGAAGGTCAAGGTGTTCGGCATCGGCAAGGACACCATCGACGATATCAGCACCGCGGAGCCGGAGCTGATCTACGTGCGCACCGGTGTCAACGTGGCAGGCGGCAGTGTCATCCAGTTGAACAACCCCAACGGCTGGTACTGCATGCGATCGGCCGTCAACGTGATGGGCGGCCTGGTGATCCGGCTGGCCTGCGATGCGAAATTCGCCATTCTCGGCGAAGGGGCCACGGTGCTGGGCAGCGATACCGAAGGCAATACCGGGACCACGGTCATGGGCGGTACGCAGGTCGAACGCGACTGCGGCTAGGCCCGGCCCGACGCCTCGGCCAGGGCCGCGAACCCCGGCCAGGCCTGCGCGGCGGCATCGACCACCGACAGCTCGTCCTCGGACAGGCGCAGGTTGCCGGCCGCGGCGTTGATGGCCGCCTGCTCGACGCTGCGCGTACCGGCCAGCACATGCGTGACGCCCGGCCGTGCCAGCGTCCAGGCCAGCACCACCTGCTCGGTCGGCACGCCGCGATCGCGCGACAGTGCCTTGACCGGTGCCAGCGTGGCCTGGACCGCCTCTCGCGCCCGCGCCGAGAAGCGCGGGTTGCCGGCACGCAGATCGGTCTGGGCGAACGTGCGCGTGCGATCGATGCGTCCGGTCAGCAGACCCTGCGCCAACGGCGAGTAGGCCAGGAAGGCCAGCCCGGTCTCGTGACTCGCCGCCAGCGTGCCGTGCGTCGCCTCGCGATCGAGCAGGCTGTAGCGTTCCTGATCGCTGTCCAGCGACGGTGCGGCGGTGCGCAGGTCCTCGGGGTCGGCATTGCAGAACCCCACCGCCCTCACCAGCCCCTCCCGCTTGAACGCCGCCAGCGTCTCGGCCACCTCGGGCATCGAACGCGTCGGGTCGGGCCAGTGCGTCTGGTACAGATCGATGTGGTCCACGCCGAGCCGCTTCAGCGAGGCGTGCAGCTCGGCCCGCATCGACTCGGGATCGCAATCGCGGTAGATGTCATGGCCTTCGCTGCTGCCATGGTGGGTAGCCGTCTGCCGGTCCCACACCAGGCCGCACTTGGTCGCGATCACCACCTCATCGCGCGGCACACCCTGGATGGCTCGGCCGACCAGCTCCTCGGAGAAGCCGAAGCCGTACACCGGTGCGGTATCGATCAGCGTGACGCCGGCCTGGAGCGCGGCACGGATCGCGGCGATCGAGGCATCGGCATCGCTGCCGCCCCACTTCCAGCCTCCGATCGCCCAGGCACCGAAGGCGACGGCGGAGCACTCGATGCCGCTGGCACCCAGGGAACGCATCAGCATGACGGACATCTCCTGCAGGTCGTCGGGGCGATCATGACAACCGGGTGATCACCGGCTGCTCGTACTCCTGGTGAAACTCGTCGACCGCGCGCGAGGCGCGCTCGGTCGAGCGCGTAGTGGCGACGTGGAACAGGGCCTCTCCCTCGTGCACCAGCGGTAATCGGGTGAGGCCGATCAGCACGCCGGCCACCTCGGAGACGATCGCCTCCTCCTGTTGACCGAAGGGGTCGGCGATCCAGCCCAGCACGTCGCCTTCCTCGACGATGCCGCCCAGTGGCAGCCGCTGGCGCAGGATGCCGCTTTGCGGTGCGCGCATCCAGATGCTGTTGCTGGCGAACCAGGGACGCGAGCGCTTCTCGCGGGTCTTCGGCTGAGGCAACATGCCCAGGTGACGCATCACGCGCAGCGTGCCCTTCAGCCCGGCCCGGATGGCAAGCTCGTCGAAGCGCAGCGCCTCGCCGGCCTCGTACAGCAGCATCGGCTTGTCACCGACCGCATCGCGCAGCGTGCCGGAGCGGGTCGAGGAGTCGAGCACGATCGGCGGTGCGAACACCTCGGCCAGCTCGCGCAGTTCGGGGTGCAGGTCCAGGTCGACCCGGATCTGCGGCAGGTTGGTGCGCCCTTCGGCCGCGGTGTGCAGATCGATGCCGTGCGTGCACTTGGAGACGATCTCGCTCATCAGCGTATCGGCCAACCGGGCCGCCATCGAGCCCTTCTCCGAGCCGGGAAACGAGCGGTTCAGGTCGCGTCGATCGGGCAGGTAGCGCGACTGCGACACGAAACCGTACACGTTGACCACCGGCACCGCGATCAAGGTGCCCGACAGACGTTCCAGCGATCGGGTGCGCAGCAATCGCCGGATGATCTCGATGCCGTTGATCTCGTCGCCGTGCACGGTGGCGGTGACGAACAGGCAGGGACCCGGGGCGCGTCCGTGGATCACGTGCACCGGCATGGCCACCGAGGTGTGGGTGTACAGCGGCGGCAGCGGCAGGTCGATGGTGCGCCGGGTGCCGGCCGGCACCTCGACGCCGCCGATGACGATCGGCGGCTGCCGGGTGCGCGAGCCGCGCGCGCCCCCGGCTTCCCGTGTGCCGTCCGGCGGGCTCAACCTTTCACACCGCGCGTGGCGGTATTGCCAGGCCGGGCGTTCTTCTCCAGCTCGCCGATGATGATGGCCGCCACGTCCTTGCCGCTGGCATTCTCGATGCCTTCCAGGCCCGGCGAGGAGTTGACCTCCATGACCAGCGGGCCGCGCTCGGAGCGCAGCAGGTCCACACCGGCCACGCTCAGACCGAGGATCTTGGCCGCGCTGACGGCGGTGGCGCGCTCCTCGGGCGTGATCTTGACCAGGCTGGCCGAACCGCCGCGGTGCAGGTTGGAACGGAACTCGCCCTCGGCGCCTTGGCGCTTCATCGCCGCGACCACCTTGCCGCCGACCACCAGGCAACGAATGTCCGAGCCACCGGCCTCCTTTATGAACTCCTGCACCAGGATGTTCGCCTGCAGGCCCATGAACGCCTCGATGACCGACTCGGCCGCCTTGGCGGTCTCGGCCAGTACCACGCCGATGCCCTGGGTGCCCTCGAGCAGCTTGATGACCAAGGGCGCGCCACCCACCATCTTGATCAGGTCACGGGTGTCGCCCGGCTTGTTGGCGAAGCCGGTGACCGGCAGGCCGACCCCCTTGCGCGACAACAGCTGCAGGGACCTGAGCTTGTCGCGCGAACGCGACAGCGCCACCGACTCGACCAGCGTGTAGGTGCCCATCATCTCGAACTGGCGCAGCACCGACGTACCGTAGGCGGTGACCGAGGCGCCGATGCGTGGAATGACCGCATCGAAGCCCTGCAACGGCTCGCCCTCGAAGTGCACCGACGGCTTCTTGGACACGATGTTCATGTAACAGCGCAACACGTCGACCACCTGGACCTCGTGTCCGCGCTTCTCGGCGGTCTCGATCAGGCGACGGGTGGAATACAGTCGGCGGTTGCGCGACAGGATGCAGATCTTCATGCGCCGGTTCCGGTGGAGGCGTCGGGGGATGACAGCGCGGCGTACGCTGCGCGGGCGTTCATGCGGCCGAGAAGGAAGGAGCGGGAAGGCACCACCGCCTGATCGGGCACCAAGGCGGTACGGCCGATCAGCATGCGGAACAGCATGTCGGCCCGGTCGGTCAGGGTCAGCTCGATGTCCCGGTGCACCTCTCCGAGCACCAGCGTGGTGCGCACCACGTAGCGATCGGCACGGTGCCCGCCCGAGTCGGTCACGCGACGCTGGTCGACGAGCTCGGCGGCGCAGCGCACCACCAGATCCTCGTTGCGCTGCACCGGTCGTGTGCTGAACCGCACCACGCGCCGGCCGTTCTCGTCCGTGCCCGGCTCGATGTCGAAGGCGTGGATGGCCGAGGTGCGCGCACCGGTGTCCAGCTTCGCCTTGACGGCGGGCAGGCCCAGCGCGGGCAGTGCCACCCATTCGCGCCAGCCGAGCAGGCGGGGGGCATCGGCGGTGCCGATCGGCGGGGTAACCTTGGCAATCATCAGCGTAGTGTGGCATGCGACCGTCGGCTCGCGCACCCGCTGCGCCAACTGTTCGCGGTAGCGATGCCGCGGCGAGTCGCCTTCCCCGACCCTCGACCGCGATGCGCCGCTTGGCCGGCGCCCGACCGCATCACCCCTCAATCAAGGCACCGCCGAAGCCATCGCGTTCCGGAAACGAACATCCACCCGCACCGAACCGTTCATCACCCGCCGCCCGTTGGGCAGATCGTTGCCTTGCACCTTCTGGCGCGCCGCGGCCTCGTCCAGCCCATGCTGGCGCCAGCGTCGCATCAAGCGTTGCTCGAGCTCCACCTCGTCGACCTCGACGAGCACCGTCAGATCGAACCGATCGGCAAGCGCTCGCCAATGCGGCTCGTCCAGCAGCAGCCAGTTGCCCTCCACCACGATGCAGCGGTGCTCGGGCGAAACCGTGGCCGCCGCGGCGCGCGACAGTTCCATCGCGCGGTCGAACACCGGGATGTGCACCGCGCCGTCATCAGCCGCGATGCGCTGCAGCAGGGTGTCCAGGCCAGCGACGTCGAAGGTCTGCGGTGCACCCTTGACGGCCCGCAGCCCCGCCGGGACCAGCAGCGTATCGTCGAGGTGAAAGCCGTCCATCGGGACCACCACCGCTGCGTCCAGTCGCGCCACCAGACGCTCGGCCAGCGTGCTCTTGCCGCTGCCGGGCGGACCGGCGATGCCGATCAGGCTGCGCCGGGTCCCCGTCAGCGCCCTCGCCCGCTCGATCAACGTCTCGCGCGAGGTGATCACCTCGCCGGCGGTGCTCGGTCCGTCGGTGACGCCGCTGGGCAGGGTCACGCCGCCGACACGATGTCCGCCGGAGGCTCGGCGGCCCCTGTCATGAACGACACCGCATCGTTCATGGTGAAGTCCTTGGGCTTCATCACGCACAGGCGCTTGCCGAGCCGGTGCACATGGATGCGATCGGCCACCTCGAACACGTGCGGCATGTTGTGCGAGATCAGCACGATCGGCATGCCGCGCGCCCGCACGTCCTGGATCAGCTCCAGCACCTTGCGCGACTCCTTGACGCCGAGCGCCGCGGTGGGTTCGTCCATGATGATCACGCGCGAGCCGAAGGCGGCGGCGCGTGCCACCGCCACGCCCTGGCGCTGCCCGCCGGACAGGGTCTCCACCGCCTGCGAGATGTTCTGGATGGTCATCAGGCCGAGTTCGGACAGCTTCTGGCGGGCCACGCTTTCCATCTGGCGGCGATCGAGCATGCGCAGCAGGCCGCGCAGCCCGCCCTGATGCCGGATCTCCCGGCCCAGGAACAGGTTGTCGGCGATGGACAGCGCCGGCGACAGCGCCAGGTTCTGGTAGACGGTCTCGATGCCGGCATCGCGCGCCTCCATCGGCGAGCGGAAGCTCACCGCCTCGCCATTCAGCTTGACGGTGCCCTCGTCCGGAATCGTCGCACCGCAGATCGCCTTGATCAGGCTGGACTTGCCGGCGCCGTTGTCACCGATCACCGCCAGGATCTCGCCGGGCTCCAGGTCGAAGTCGGCGCTGTCCAGCGCGGTGACCCGCCCGTAGCGCTTGACCAGGCCACGCGCCTCGATGACCTTGCCGGTGCCGGCGGGAACGACCGCCGGGTCCACGGTTGCAGCACCTTCGCTCGTCGTCGCACTCATGCCGACACCCTCCGGATCCACTGATCGATGCCCACCGCCAGGATGATCAGGCAACCGATCGCGAAGCGCTGCCACAGCACATCGACGCCTGCGATCTTCAACCCCGAGCTGAACACGCCCACGATCATCGCGCCGATCAGCGCGCCCATGATCGAGCCGCGCCCCCCGAACAGCGAGGTGCCGCCGATCACCACCGCGGTGATGGAGTCCAGGTTGGCATCGTAGAAGCTGGGCGGGCTGACCGAGCCGACCCGACCGATCGACACCCAGGCGGCCACGCCGCAGATGAAGCCTGCCAGCGCGTACACCGACACCAGCAGCCGGTCGGTCTGGATGCCGGCCAGCTCGGCGGCCTCCTTGTCGTCACCGACCGCGTAGACGTGACGCCCCCAGGCGGTGCGATTGAGCATGAACCACACGATCGCGAAGGTCGCCACCATCAGGAACGAGCCGTAGGTGAACACCGCCCCGCCGATGTTCACCCGTTCGCCGAAGAACTTCAGCGAGGTGGCCGCCGCGTCCAGGTCGCCACCGCGGATCGACTGGCTGCCCGAGTAGGCGATCATCAGCGCGTAGAAGATGTTCCAGGTGCCCAGCGTGACGATGAACGGCGGCAGGCGAAGCCGGGTGACCAGCAGGCCGTTGATCACACCGCACACGGTGCCGACCACGAAGCCTGCCGGGATCGCCACCACGCCCGGCACGCCCAGGCTGACGGCCGCCTTGCCCATCACCACCGAGCCCAGCATCATGATCGCGGCGACCGACAGGTCGATGCCGGCGGTCAGGATGATCAACGTCTGCGCGCAGGCCAGGAAGCCGATCACCGTGACCTGCTGGATGATCAGCGACAGGTTGAACGCGGTGAAGAAGCGCTCGCCGGCGATCACGCCGAAGATCGCCACGCTCACCGCGAGAATGATGATCGGCACCATCGCCGGATTGCCGTGCAGGAAATGCTGCAGCTGCTGCAGCGGTGTGCGACGTCGCTCGAACGAGGCGACGCTGTCGGCAGTGGTGGCCATGGGCATGCTCTGTGGCGTTGGGAAGGACGGGGATTCATCGGGCCCGAAAACGTCGAAGGGCGGCACGACGGCCGCCCTTCGGTTACATCAGATCAGCGGGCGCAGCCTGTCATCGCGGCGCCGGGCGATCAACCCCAGCACTTCTCCATGCCTTCCTCGACGCTGATCGACTCGATCCCGTCCTGAGGCTGGTCGGTGACCAGGGCAACGCCGGTGTCGGTGAACTCCTTGCCCTCGCTCTTCTCGGGCAGGGTGCCGTCGGCGGCGAACGCGGCGATGGCTTCCACACCCAGCGAGGCCATCAGCAGCGGGTACTGCTGACTGGTGGCACCGATGATGCCGTCGGCCACGTCCTGCACGCCGGGGCAACCGCCATCGACCGAGACGATCGTGACATCGCCCTCGCGGCCGAACGCCTTCAGGCCTTCGTAGGCACCGGCAGCGGCCGGCTCGTTGATGGTGTACACCACGTTGATGCCCGGGTCCTGGATCATCAGCGACTCGATCGCGGTCAGCCCGCCCTCGGAGGATCCGGCGGTGACCTCGTGCCCGACGATGCGCTCGTCGTCTTCATCGCCCCACTTGGAGATGTCCTTGGTGTCGATGCCGAAGCCGGTCATGAAGCCCTGGTCGCGCAGCACGCCGACCGAGGGCTGGCTCTCGGACAGGTCCAGCATGGCGATGCGGGCATCGGCCGCGCCGTCGCCCAGCTTGGCCGCGGCCCACTGGCCGATCAGCTCGCCGGCCAGGAAGTTGTCGGTGGCGAAGGTGGCGTCGGCCGCATCGATCGGCTCGAGCGGAGTGTCCAGCGCGATGACCAGCAGGCCGGCATCGCGCGCCTGCTGCACCGGCCCGACGATCGCCTTGGTGTCGGAGGCGGCGATCAGGATGCCCTTGGCACCCGAGGCGATGCAGGTCTCGATCGCCTGCACCTGGGTCTCGTGATCACCGTCGGTCTTGCCGGCATAGCTGGACAGGTCGATGCCCAGCTCCTCGGCCTTGGCGGTGGCGCCTTCCTTCATCTTGACGAAGAACGGATTGGTGTCGGTCTTGGTGATCAGGCAGGCACTGACCTCATCCTGAGCCGCGGCCGGACCGGCGATGCCGAACGAGGTGACGGCGGCGATGACGCCCAATGCGCCGAGGGTCCGTGTCGTGTTCATCAATTCATAGCTCCCGTGGTGAGCCGTCATTATTAAACCAAACTGATGTATTGTTCAAGTCTCGATCACACGACGGACCCCACGTGCCGCGACCCGCGCCCAAGGGCGCCAACCTGACCCGGGTGCGAGCGCACAACGAGCGCCTGATCCTCACCGAACTGCGCAGCGAGCCGTTGTCGCGCGCCGAACTGACGCGCCGCACCGGGCTGTCGGCCCAGACCATCAGCCAGATCGTGCGCTCGCTACTCGATGACGGCCTGGTGAACAGCGGCACACCGATCCGCGGCCGCGTCGGGCAACCGTCGGTGCCGCTCAGCCTGGCGCCCGAAGGTGCCTGGTTCACCGGCCTGACGATCGGTCGCCGCAGCGCCGAACTGGTGCTGATGGACTTCACCGGCGAACTGATCCGCCAGCACGCGGTGTCCTACCAGTGGCCAGAACCCGGTGCGATCGTCGATTTCGTCGTCAAGGCGTGGCCGACACTGACGGCGGGCATCACGCCTGAACGCCTGCACGGTCTGGGCATCGCGCAGCCGTTCTTCCTGTGGGAGTGGTCGGAACGCCTCGGCGCACCACCCACCATCCTGGAGCGCTGGCGCGGGGCCGACATCGATCGCCAGCTCGCCCAGGCGCTGCAACAGCCGGTGTTCGCCGAGAACGATGCCAGCGCTGCCTGCGGGGCCGAGCTGACGTTCGGCCAGGGCCTGGCCCATCGCGATTTCGTCTATCTGTACGTCGGCTGGTTCATCGGCGGCGGACTGGTGCTCGACGGTGCGCTGCACACCGGCGCGCAGGGCAACGCGGCGGCATTCGGGCCCCTTCGCGTGCCCGACCCTGACCGACCGGAGCGCACCGACAGCCTGCTTGACGTCGCCTCGGTCCGCCTGTTGGAGACCTGGTTGGAGACCGGTGGCGCCTGCCCGGATGAGCCCCTGCCATTGCATCGCGAGGACGCGGAGGGCTGGCAAGCGCGGCCGGAGCTGGTCGAGCGTTGGGTGCGCGATGTGGCGACGGCCCTCGGCCAGGCCAGCCTGGCCATCTGCAGCGTGCTGGACGTCTCGGCGATCGTGATCGACGGACCGTTTCCGGCCACGGTGCGCGACGCGCTGGTCGAGCGCACCGGCCGGGCCTACGCGGGGCTGGACACGCGTGGCGTGTTCCCGCCGCGCTTCGTGCCCGGCAGCCTGGGTTCGCGCGCCCCGCTGCTGGGCGCGGCTCGCCAACCGCTGTTCGCCCGCTTCCTGCTCGATCAGGGGGTGCTGACCGACATCAGCGCCTCGTAGCGGTCCACCATCGTGGCCAGATCGAAGTGCGCGCGCGCGTGCCGCTGCGCGAACCGCCCCATCGCCGCGCGCCGGACCGGATCGGTGATCAGCACCTCGATCGCAGCCGCCAGTGCATCGGTGTCGCAGGCCACCAGCAAGCCGCCGACCCGCTCCTCGTTCGGGCCGCCCATCGTGACCTCCATCGCGTGTCGGGCCGGCGCGGCGCCGCGGGCGATCGCGTCGGCGCTGCCACCGGCCGCGGTCAGCACCACCGGCGTTCCGGCCGCCTGCGCCTCCAGTGCGGTCAGCGGGTGCCCCTCCCGATCGCTGGACAGCACGAACACATCGAATGCCGCCAGGACATCCGGCACATCGCTGCGCGCACCGACCAGCGTCACCCGCCCTTGCACCTTGGCCGACGCGATCGCCGCCTGCAGCGCCGAGCGCTCCGGACCCTCCCCCACGATCACCGCCCGCACCGCCACCCCGCGCGACACCAGCAAGGCGATGGCGGCGATGAACCGCTGCTGATTCTTGGCCGGGATCAGCCGCCCGACGGTGCCGACCAGCACCTCGTCCTCGCCTGCCCATTCGGTCCGCAGGGTCCGACCGTCACCCTCGGCGTAGCGCGCCACGTCGATCCCGTTGTTGATCACCCGCACCCGCGAGGCGGGTACACCGACCTGGTCGCGGTAGAAGGCCGCGGTGTCCTCGGACACCGCCACCAGCGCGGCCGTCATCGGCACCAGCAACCGATCGATGCGGCGGTACAGGCCGCTCTTCCAGGTGTCACGGCTGTGTTCGGTGACGATGATGCGCAGCCCTGTCCCCACCGACGCCACACGCGTCCACAGGTTGGCGACCCACAGGTGCGCGTTGACAGCGTCCGGCGCCAGCGAGACCAGCAGCCGCCGCAACCGCCACACCAGGCGCACATCGACACCGGGGCGCTTGTCCAGCACATGCACCTGAACCGGTTCGTGCAGCCGGTCGGCCAGCTCCCCGGCCCGACTCAGGCAGACGACATGCACCTCGGCGCCACGGTCCGCGAACGCGTTGGCCATCGCCACCAGCATCTGCTCGGCACCGCCGACGCTCAGCTCCTCGATGACGAACGCGTAGCGCATCGCCGTCAGGCCGGCGGTGACAGGGCGAAGGCGGCATCGCGCAGCGGCGCATCCGCCCTGCCGATGGCGCGACCGGGCAGGTAGTGTTCGAAGTATGCGATCAGCTCATCGATGTTGCCGTCCTGATCGAACAGCTCGGCCACCCGCTGCCGCGCAGCGCTCGCCAGTCGATGCGACAGTGCGGCGTCGTCGAGCAGGCCGGCCACGGCATCGGCGAAGCCCTGATGATCGTCCACCGTCACCAAGCGGCCGCACACCCCGTCCTCCACCAGCTCGGGAATGGCGCTGACGCACGTGGTCACCACCGGCAACCCGAGCGCCATCGACTCGGCGATCACGTTGGGAATGCCGTCCGGTGGCTGCCCGGGCAGCAGCCGCGGCGCCAGGCAGAACACCTCGGCGTCGAGCAGCCGATCGATCACCTGATCGAAACCCAGCGCACCGATGAAGGCCACCTCCTTCTGCAGGTCCAGCTCGTCCACCAGCTGCCGAAGCTCGTCCGATGCGGGCCCTGAGCCGACGATCTGCAACGTCACCGCCTTGCCGTCGGCCTTCAAGCGAGACACGGCGCGGATCAACGTGTCGTGACCCTTGGTTCGCACCAGGCGGCCGATCGAGATCAACCGATGCGGGCCCGGCTCGCCCGGACCTGGCGAGCCGGCCTCGATGACGCCGGCCGCCTCGGCGCGCTCGAGGATGCGCGGGTCCAGTCCGTGGTAGTTCAGGTGAACCCGCTCGGGATGACGCAGCGCCAGCGCGCTCTGCAGGTGTCGCTGGAAGTAGCCGCTGCACACCACGCTGAACGCCGCGTCGTCCAGCTTGGTGGACAGGAAACGATTGCGGGTGAAGATGTCCTCGCCGTGGATCGCCGCCGAGAAGCTGGCGCCGTGCACGTGGGACAGGTACCAGCACACGGTGGTCGGCACATTGGCCCAATGCCCGTGCCAATGGGTGATGCCGCGACGCTCGCCCAGCTCGGCAAGACGCATCGCGATCGGCAGCACCGCCAGGTTCTTGAACACCTGCACCGGTCGATCGCGTCCGGTCCAGGCCATGCGGCCCACGGCCGTGACGACTCGCCACGGTCGGCGCAGCACGGCCCGGCCCAGCGAGGCGAGCGAGGCGGCGTCCAGCAGCGCGGCGTAGTGGCTGCGCCGCTGGCTCAGCCGGATCGCATCGTCCAGCGTGATCGGGTCGCGCGGGTACTGCAGGCTGAACAGATCGAAGTCGACACCGCGCCGCTCCAGCGCGACCAGCTCGCGCAGGATGAAGGTCTCGTGCAGTTCGGGGAACATCGAGATGACGATGCCCAGGCGGGCGCTCACGGGTGGACGGGACCTCGATCGGCTCGCCTGCCGCGCCAGGCGACCGGCAAGGCGACCGGCCAGGCGACCGGCAAGGCGCAGGCGGCGACCAGGGCGGCAATCATCAACCCCATGCCCTCGCGCGCCGCCTCCTCCTCCCACCACACCTCGCGGCGCCAGAAGCCGGGCGTGTCAGGCCAGGCGAGCCAGGTCGACACCGTCAGCACCAGCACCGCCGCGCTCACCGCCCAGCGCCCGCCGGGCACTCGCAGCCAGCCGGTGCGCCACACGCTCAGTCCCATCAGCAGTGCGGGCACCGCGTAGACCAGCGCCCACAGCGGACCGTCCGGGTCGTCGTATTGCACGCCGATGAACAGCAGCATCAGCGCGCCGAGCAAGGCACGAAGTAGTTTCAAGCGATGTGACGTGCGTCGTGCCGGGGTGGCACGAATATATCATCGGCCAGGGCCAAGACCTCTTGATGGCGCGATGCGCAATGGATCCCAGGGAAGCACCGGATGCAGCGAACGCCCCTCCGGCGACGTCCTGCGCGGCCAACGACGACACGTTCGGTGCCCGCGGTACGACGAGCGAGACCCTGTGGCAACGCTTCCAGGTGCCGTACGCATTCCCGGTCAGCTTCACCGACGACCTGTTCGCGCCCGACAACGAACTGCTGCACCGAACCCTGGCGCGTCACGAGCCGAACAAGCGCCACCGCCTGCTGGTGTTCATCGACGGCGGCGTGGCGACGGCCATGCCGACGCTCGCCGCTCGCATCGAGGCCTGGTGCGCCGCGCGCCCGGAGCGGCTGGAGCTGGTCGAGTCGCCGCTGATCATCGATGCCGGTGAGGCGCTCAAGCGCGATTGGCTGGCGTTGGAACCGATGCGACAGGCGATCCATCGGCAGGCGATCGACCGACACTCCTACGTGGTCGCGATCGGCGGCGGAGCGCTGCTGGATGCCGCGGGACTGGTCGCCGCGACCGCGCACCGCGGCGTGCGACACGTGCGCGTGCCGACCACGGTGCTCGCCCAGAACGACAGCGGCGTGGGTGTGAAGAACGGCATCAACCACTTCGACCAGAAGAATTGGCTGGGCACCTTCGCGCCGCCGGATGCGGTCATCAACGACAGTGCCTTCCTGCACGTCTTGTCGGCCCGGGATCGACGCTCCGGCATGGCCGAGGCGGTCAAGGTGGCTCTGATCCGCGACGCCGACTTCTTCGACTGGCTGGAGCGACACGCTCGGGCGCTGGCCGACTTCGACACCGACGCGGTGACCACGCTGATCAGGCGCTGCGCGCTGTTGCACATGCATCAGATCGGCCAGGGCGGCGACCCGTTCGAGCAGGGCAGCGCCCGGCCGCTGGACTTCGGGCATTGGGCGGCACACCGACTGGAGACGCTCAGCGAGCACACCCTGCGCCACGGCGAGGCGGTGGCGATCGGCATCGTGCTCGACACCCGATGTTCGGTGCTGCTGGGGCGGTTGCCGGCCGGCGAGGACGATCGCGTGGCAGCGCTGCTCGAGGCCCTCGGCTTCCACCTGTGGCACGACGCGCTGGATGCCACCGACACGGCCGGCAACAGCTTGCTGTGCGCAGGACTCGAGGACTTTCGCATCCACCTGGGCGGCCGGCTGACGATCACCTTGCTGCAGGCCATCGGCCGCGGGATCGAGGTGCACGAGCTGCCCGACACCACGGTGCGCGCAGCGATCGACTGGCAGCGGGGCTACGCATGAAACTCATCGACGGCTCGCACCTGAGCTACTGCACCAACGTGCACGCGGGCGAAGGCTGGGACGAGGCGTTCGCCGCGCTGCGCACGCACGTGCCGGCGGTTCGCGAGGCCCTGCGCGATGGCGCTCCGGACGAGCCGTTCGGGCTGGGGTTGCGACTGTCGAACGACAGCCTGGGCGAGCTGGAACACCCCGCCGCGCTGGGCGCCTTCAGGGCCTGGCTGAACGATAGCGGCTGCTACGTGTTCACCATCAACGGCTTTCCCTACGGCCCGTTCCACGGCACACCGGTCAAGGCCAACGTCTACCGTCCGGACTGGGCCGATGCGCGCCGGCTGGACTACACCTGCCGCTTGGCCGATATCGCCGCGGCGTTGGCCCTGCCCGGACGGCGCATCACGATCAGCACCCTGCCCGGCACCTACAAGCCGTGGGCCAACGGGGCGAGCCCGGCGATCGCTGCGCACCTGCTCGACGCGGCGGCGCATTGCCTGCAACTGCAGCGGCGCACCGGCGCCGACATCGGCATCGCGGTCGAACCCGAACCGTGCTGCCTGCTGGAGAGCGCCGATGAGGTGTGCGACTTCTTCCGCGATTGGCTGCACAGCGATGCCGCCACGGCCCACGTGGCACGCCGCGCCGCGGTCTCGCTGGCGGTGGCGGCGTCCGGCATACGCCACCATCTGGGGGTTTGCCACGACGTCTGCCATTCGGCGGTGGCGTTCGAACCGCCGTTGGCGGCCATCGAGCGCTATGCGCAGGCCGGCGTCGAGGTGATGAAGGTGCAATTGAGCTCGGCGCTGCGCCTGGCACCCGCCGATGCCTCGGCACGCGCGGCGCTGGCCGCGTTCGACGAGCCGGTCTACCTGCACCAGGTGGTGGTGCGCACCGCCGACGGCGCCCTGCACCGCCACAGCGACATCGCCGCGGCACTGGCCGCCGACCACGCGCTGGACAGCGAGTGGCGCGTGCACTTCCACGTCCCGGTGTTCCTGGACGAGCTGGCCGCTTTCGGCACCACGCAGGCGGTGCTGGGCGAGCTGCTGGACGCGCATGCCCGATCCCCGCTGAGTACGCACCTGGAAGTGGAGACCTACACCTGGGACGTGCTGCCGGCCGCGCTGCGGGATGTGCCGGTCGCCACAGCGATCGCGCGTGAACTGGGCTGGGTGCGCGACCGACTGACCCGTGCCGGTGCGCCGCGCGCCACCGAGTCAAGTGGCACCGGTGGGTCGCCGGCGCAGCCGACGAAGACGGTCAGCGAGCTGCCGCGCGCAGCGTGACCCTCGGCGTTCACCTGCGCCTGGGCCGCGTCTCCAACCTGCCCACCGTCTGGAGCAACGTGCTGGCGGGCGCGGTGCTCGCCGGGCTACCCCTGCAGTCCCCGGCTGCGCTGCTGCTGGCGATGCTCGGCTTCTCGTGCCTGTACATCGGCGGCATGTACCTGAACGATGCCTGCGATGCGGACACCGACGCCCGGGAGCGTCCCGATCGGCCGATCCCGTCGGGTGCCATCAGTCGTTCGGCGGTACGGGGTGCCACGCTTGCGTGGTTCCTGCTGGGTCCGGCCTTCCTGGGGGCGGCTCGCACGCTGTCGCCCACCGGCTCCGGCATCGGCTGGCTGCTCGCCACCCTGGCGCTGATCGCCTGCATCGTGATCTACGATCTTCACCACAAGGGCAACCGCTTCGGGCCGCTGTGGATGGCGGCCTGCCGCTCGCTGGTGTACCTGGGCGCAGCGCTGACGTTGACCGGTGCGATCGGCACACCGGTGCTCGTCGGCGCAGCGCTGGCCTTCGCCTGGATCGCCGGCCTGACCGCCTTTGCCAAGCAGGAAGGCGGTCAGGCCCGAACCGCCTGGGCCTGGCCGGTAGCGGTGCTGCTGCTGCCGGTGCTGATCGCATTGACCGAGTGGCAGCACGCATCGATCGTGCTGCCGCTGGCGCTGGCCACGGTGGGTCTGATCGCGCTGGCACGTCATTGGATGCGGCGACGCGGGGCCGCTGACTTCCCGGCCGCGATCGGCCTGCTGATCGCCGGGGTCTCGCTGGTGGATGCGCTGGCGATCGCGGCGATCGGCTACCCCGTTCCCGCGATGCTTGCGCTGGGGTGCGGTGCGCTGACGCTGCTGCTGCAGCGGCGCATCGCGGGGACCTGAGACCCCAGGCAGCCTCTACCGCTCGAGCACCGTATCGAACACGTGCGCCAGCACCACATCGGCGAACTCGGTAGCGCACACGCTGTCGCCTTCAGGCAGGCAATCGGCGCGAGAGGCGATGACCAGGGGACCGGCACCGCGAGCATCGGTCGGGCGCCCGTGCGAGCCCTTCACCAGGTGCGTCTCGCTCGGCGAGATGACGTCCATCAGTGCGCGAAATCCGAGTTTCTTCCTGGCCAGGATCGAGGCGACCTTCAACGTCGGATAACGCAAGGACGGATCGACGAACAGCTCGACCGGATCGTATCCGGGCTTGCGGTGTATGTCGACGGTGCGTGCGTAGTCCGGGGCGCGTTCCTCGTCCTGCCAGTAGTAGTAGCTGAACCAGCGGTCCGGCTCGCTGATGGCCACCAGATCCCCGCTGCGCGCATGCGCAAGGCCGATGCAGGCCTGCTCGTCGACATCCAGCACCCGTTCGATGCCGTCCACCGACTGCAGCAGACCCCGCACCGATTCGCGTTGCGCGGGATCGGCCACGTAGACGTGCGCCAGCTGGTGATCGGCGACGGCGAAGGCGGCACTGGCACCAGCGTCCAGCTGTTCGCGGCCAGACTCCTCGCGCACCGCGATCAGGCCCGCATCGCGCAGCACCCGATTGATGGGCACCGCCTCGTCGACCGCGGTGATGCCGTACTCCGACACCACCACCACCTCGCGCCCATCGCGCTCGGCCTGCTCGATCAACTCACCGCACAGCGCATCCACCTCGCGCAGGTCCTGCTGCAGCGCCGGGGAGTCCAGGTCCGGGCCGAGCCGCTGCAGGTTGTAGTCCAGGTGCGGCAGGTAGGTCATCGCGATGGTGGGGCTGCGCGTGTCGATCACGTGACGGGTGGCGTCCGCGATCCAGCGGCTGGAACCGATGTCCGCCCGCGGGCCCCAGAAGCTGAACAGCGGGAAGGTGCCGAAGCGGGCGTCCAGCTCGTCGTGCAGGGCGGCCGGGTGCGCGTAGTGATCGGGAATCTTGCGACCATCGGCCGGGTACTGAGGCCGCGGAGTGGCGCTCCAGTCGGCGCTGGAGTACATGTTGTACCACCAGAACAGCTTGGCGGTGGTGCAGTCCGGATCGATGCGCCGCGCCCGCTCCCACAGCTTCTCGCCGTCCACCAGGCGATTGGACTGCTTCCAGAACGCCACCTCGGCCCGATCGCGCTCGTACCAGCCGTTGCCGACGATCCCGGTGCTGGACGGCATCGTGCCGGTCACCAGCGTGGCCTGCACCGAACAGGTGACCGCCGGCGTCACGGTGCGCAGCGCCCGCGTGCCGCCGCTGGCAGCCAACTTGCACAGCTGCGGGGTGTGCTCACCGAGCAGGTCGGGCGACAGCCCGACGACGAGAATGACAAGTACCGGTTTCATGGCGATTGGCAACGCAGGGGACGAGCCGTCCAAGCAAGGCGCGATCCAGGCGGCCCGTGCGCTGCTGGGCGACTGGCTGCAGGCATCGATTGGCGCCGAGGCCGGCGCGTGGCTGGCCGAGGCGCTCGCCCCCACCGAGGACCGACAGGCCATCGATCTGGCGTTCGGTCTGGCACCGCGGCGGCTGGGCAAGCGGTCGCTGAGCGACGATGCCGAGCGCCGCGCGCACGCCGCCGCCCTCCTGCCCGGCTGGGACCCGTCGCTCTGGGCCGTCGACGAGGCGGCCCGTGTGCTGATCGCGGCGCAGGCCGCCGATGTCGACGGCGCCACGCTGGATCGCCTCGCTCGCCACGCCGACATCGCCGAGCAGGTGGCGTTGTACCGCGGTCTGCCGCTGTACGGCCCGCAACTGGACCTGCACGACCTGCTTGGGCGCGGGCTGCGCACGCACGCCACGCCGGTGTTCCAGGCGATCGCGCATCGCAATCCCTGGCCAGCCGCGCATCTCGATGAGCACCGCTGGAACCACCTGGTGCTCAAGGCGCTGTTCATGGAAATTTCGCTGACGCCGCTGATCGGGCTGCAGGCGCGAGCCAATCCGGCCCTGTCGCGCATGGCGCAGGACTACGCCGACGAACGGCGGGCGGCCGGGCGCCAGGTGCCGGACGACCTGTGGCACTGCGTGCGCCCCGAAGACACCCCTCACACCCGACCGGGACAGGCTGCCTGATGTTCATCGACCCGCACGCGCACATGATCTCGCGCACCACCGACGACTACCAGGCCATGGCCGAGGCCGGCATCGTCGCGCTGATCGAGCCGGCCTTCTGGCAAGGCCAGCCCCGCACCCACGTGGCCACCTACGAGGACTACCTGGCGGCCATCATGGGATTCGAGCGCTTTCGCGCCAGCCAGTTCGGCATCCGCCACTACTGCACGGTGGGCCTGAACTCCAAGGAGGCCAACGACGAGGCGCTGGCCGAGGCGGTCATGGAGATCCTGCCGCGCTTCGCGCTCAAGGAAGGGGTGGTGGCGATCGGCGAGATCGGCTACGACGAGCAGACCGAGCTGGAGGACCGGTACTTTCGCGCCCAGCTCGAGCTGGCCAAGCGCATCGAGCTGCCGATCCTGGTCCACACCCCGCACCGCGACAAGAAGAAGGGCACCGATCGGTCGCTGGCGGTGTGTGCCGAACATGGCATCGATCGGTCGATGGTGATCGTCGATCACAACAACGAGGAGACGATCGATGCGGTGCTGGACGGCGGCTACTGGGCGGCCTTCTCGGTCTATCCCACCACCAAGATGGGCAAGGCGCGCATGGTGTCGCTGATGAAGCAGTACGGCGCCGAACGGGTGATCGTGAACTCCGCCTGCGACTGGGGCATCTCCGAGCCGCTGGCGGTCGCCAAGACCGCCGCGCTGGCGCTCGAGTCCGGCGTCTCGCCCGAGGCGGTGCACCTGGCCTGCTACGCGAACGCGCTGGCCGCCTACGGTCAGAGCGGCCAGATGCACGAGTCGGACTGGCTGGAGCCGCTGGCCATCGATCAGCGACAGGACTTCGAAGGCAACTCGATCCTGCGCGGCGGGGCGGAGCCGGAGGTGCGTACCCGTAAAGTGCAGCAGCGGGCAGCTTGACCATCGGGCTCTGCTAGCCTCGGTCGCTGATCACTGCCCGAGTCGTCGATGGACAATCCCTTGCTCGCCTTCGCCGGGCTCGCCCTGCTCTGCGGCGTCTGCCAATGGCTCGCCTGGCGGGTCAACCTGCCCTCGATCCTGTTCCTGCTGACCGCCGGGCTGCTGGTCGGGCCGGCCTTCGGGGTGTTCGACCCGGATGCCTTCCTGGGCGACCTGCTGTTTCCGTTCGTCTCCATCGCGGTCGCCATCATCCTGTTCGAAGGCGGCTTGACGCTGAAATTCTCCGACATCCGCGGACACGGTTCGGTGGTGACACGTCTGATCACCCTCGGTGTGGTCATCACCGGCGTGCTGCTCTCGATCGCGGCGCACTACCTGTTCGATCTGCCCTGGGCCCTGGCGCTGGTGTTCGGCTCGATCGTGGTGGTCAGCGGTCCCACCGTGGTCAAGCCGCTGCTGCAGTCGGTCAGACCGTCCGACCGGGTCGGGCACGTGCTCAACTGGGAAGGCATCCTGATCGATCCGATCGGGGTGTTCCTGGCCTTGCTGGTGTTCGAGGCGGTACTGCAAGAGGTGCCTGAGGCCGGTCACATCGCGCTGGTGCTGGCCAAGCTCGTGGTGATCGGCGGCGCATTCGGCGCGGCCGCCGGCTATGCCACCGCCTTCGTGCTAAAGCGTTACCTGGTGCCGGACTTCCTGGTCAACGTCATCGCGCTGGTCACGGTGGTGGTGGTGTTCTCGGCCGCCGAGACCCTGCAACACGAGTCGGGCCTGCTGGCGGTCACCATCATGGGTGTCTGGCTGGCCAACACGCGCGGTCTGCACATCGAGGAGATCCTTCACTTCAAGGAGGACCTGAGCGTGCTGCTGATCTCGGGGCTGTTCGTGGTGCTGGCCTCGCGCATCGACATCGGGGTGATTCCCCAGTACGGCTGGCAGATCCTGGCGCTGCTGGCCATCGCCCAGTTCATCGTGCGTCCCGCCAGTGCCTGGATCTGCAGCATCGGCTCCGAGCTGTCCACGAAAGAGCGGCTGTTCCTGGGCTGGATCGCACCGCGCGGCATCGTCGCCGCCGCGGTGTCATCGGTATTCGCCCTGCGCCTGGAAGAGGAAGGCGTGCCGATGGCCGAACTGCTGGTGCCGCTGGTGTTCAGCATGATCCTGGGCACCGTGGTGTTCCAGAGCCTGACCGCGAAGTTCGTGGCCAAGAAGCTCGGCATCAACAACCCCGAGCCGAACGGCGTGCTGTTCTTCGGCGCCAACGAGATCGCGCTGGCCTTGGCCAAGGCACTGCGGAACCACTCGGTCAAGGTCATGATGGCGGACACCTCCTGGCGCAACGTGCGCACCGCCCGCCAAGCCGGGTTCGAGGCGTATCACGGCAACCCGACCTCGGGCCACGCCGCCGAGAACCTGGACCTGCAGGGCATCGGCAAGCTGATCGCGGTCTCGTCCTCGCGCGATGCCAACGCGTTGGCGGGCATGCACTTTCGCAAGGAGTTCGGCTCCAGCCAGGTCTTCACGCTGGAGGGCGCTTCGGACGATGAGGCCTATCAGCGCTTCGACACCGCGAACCGCAACCGCGCCAATCCGCTGTTCGACGCCTCGTTGAACCCGAGCCGGCTATCGCGGCTGCTGCGCGACGGCGAGGTGCGACACGTCACGCTGGTCGAGCCGTCCGAGAAACCCCACGAGCGGCAGCGGGACCTGTCGGAGAAGGCGGTCGCGACCGAGCCGTTGCCACCGGTGGACGAGGTGCTCGGCACCGCACCCGAGGTGGTCGCGATGGCGGGCGCCACCGATGAGGGCAGGCCGACAAGTGGTGACAGCACGCGATCCGCGGCCGATGCCGAGCGTCAGGAGGGCGGCGTTGCAGCGGCGGACGACCCTTCCACCGGCGCCGGCTCGGAATTCTCGTCGGCCATCGACGAGGAGGCCCTGAAGACCGCATCCGAGCTGAACCAGACGCGCGGCGAGGCGCCGGCGAGCGGTCAACTGGCAGGCGATGCGTTGCGCAAGGACGACGAGACGTCGAACCCGGCGAATGCCGACGTGGAGGGTTCGATCGCCGAGGGCGATCTGCGTCTGTTCGCGATTGACCCGGAGGGCAAGTTCTTCATCTATGGTGCCGGCGAGAAATTCACGCCGCGACCTGGCTGGCGGGTCATCGTGCTTGGTGAGCAGCGCAGCGCGGAGCCGGAAAGCGAGCTGTCGCCCTCGCCCGCCTGATTCCCTGGGGGGAGGCAGGGGGACGTCGCATCGCGACGACCGCCTCGACCGAGCCGCCATCGAGCTCCCTCGAGATGGAGCCGGGCCGGTTCGATCCCGGCCCATCGGATCAGGCCCCTGCGTGACGCTCGATGCTCTCCCGGATCTGGCGCTTGGCCTCGGCCGCGTTTCGCCACGTGTCGATCTCCACCCACTTGCCCTTCTCCAGCTCCTTGTAGCGCGTGAAGAAGTGCTCGATCTGCTGGCGCAGCAGCGCAGGCAGGCCGTCGATGTCCTCGATGTCGTCGTAGGCCGGGGTGAGCTTCTTCTTCGGCAATGCCAGCAGCTTGGAGTCCTGGCCGGCCTCGTCCTTCATGTCCAGCACACCGATCGGGCGGCAGGCGATGACGCAACCGGCGAACAGCGGATAGGGGGTGTGCACCAGCACATCGATCGGGTCGCCATCCTCGGCCAGGGTGTGGGGGATGTAGCCGTAGTTGCACGGGTAGAACATCGGCGCCGACATGAAGCGATCGACCGTCAGCAGGCCGCTGCCCTTGTCGACCTCGTACTTCACCGGCGAACTGTTGGCCGGGATCTCGATGATGACGTTGACTTCGTCGGGCACGTCGTCGCCCACACTCAGCTTGTCGAAGCTCATGCTGCTGTTGATGTCGAAAGGGGAGAAGGAAGCACGGCCGGCACCCGGCCGGCCGCATGGCGGGCCTACGACAGGCCGCTGCTGAACTCGCTGATCTGCTCGTCGGTGAGCTTGTTGGCCAGCGCACCCTGCTTGAACCCGCTGCCGCGCGAATTGATGATGGTCGGCAACGTCATGCCGTTGTCGCGCATGCGCTTGCACACCGCCGCGATGGATCGGCTGCCACGCGACTTCAGGGTCCCCTTCAGGATGCGCACGGGCCCCCCGTCCTCGGCGTCCTCCTCGGTCTCCAACGTGGCGTTGACGATTTCGTCGATCTCGGCCTTCCAGCGGATGCCATCGCTGGTGCAGGCGATGATCTCGTCGCCCTCGGCGATGGTCAGGTAGTCGCGGGCCAGCGCCCGCGACTCGCACTCGACGGGGTTGGCGATCACCAGGCCGCGCACCGTGCCGTGCTCGATGGTGTCGACTTTCTGGGCAGAGTTGATATAGACGAGGAAGGTGCTCACGCAGACCCTGCTGTTAGCGTCAATCCGCTAGTCTAGACGGTGTGGCCCCCCCACGTCCAATCGATCCCCCGGTGCCGCCGGCACCACGAGAGCGCACGCTGCGTTCCGGTTGCTCGCTGAGGCGACGATAGTAGTCGGCGGCCCGTTCCGACACCGCCTGCCCCCGCACCGCATCGTCCGCCACACCGGCCGCCGGGCTTGCGGTACCCGCCAACCCCAGCTCCAGCTGCTCCACCTCGCGCAACACGCGCCGGAACTCGGCCTCGACGCGCGCCGCGTTGATCTCGCCATTGCCGTCGCGCAGCACCTGCGCGCCTTCTCGCAACGCGTCGATGGCCTGCGCATCGGCACCGACCGACTCCAGGTCCGGCACCAGGCGATCGATCGCCTCGGCGGTGGCCACCGGATCCACACGCTGCCCATCGCGCACCTGAGCCCGCTGGTCCCCGTTCAGGCTGCCCCGGGCATCACCGCCGCCGGCAACGGCTTGGCCCGGCTGTCCCTGCGCACCTTGCTCGCCCTGCTGGCCCTGCTGGCCCGGCTGTCCTTGCGCACCTTGCTGGCCCTGCTGGCCCTGCTGGCCCTGCTCGCCCTGCTGGCCCTGCTGGCCCTGCTCGCCCTGCTGGCCCTGCTGGCCCTGCTGGCCCTGCTCGCCCTGCTGGCCCTGCTGGCCCTGCTGGCCCTGCTCGCCCTGTTCGCCCTGTTCGCCCTGTTCGCCCTGTTCGCCCTGTTCGCCCTGTTCCCCCTGCTGACCTTGCCGATCCTGATCACCGCCATCGTTCCGCGCGGACGGACCATCACGCCCGTCCAGCGCGGCGCGCAAGTCCCTCAGTCCATCCAGCGCATCCGCCAGCTGGCGCGCGTCCGGGTCATCGGCGTCCAGGCGTTCCGTATCCGCCATCGCGGCGGCTTCCGCCAACCGATCGCGCCACTCGCGCAGCGCATTGGTTACCAGGCTTTCACCGGGCAGCACGGTCGCGAACGCGCCATCCTCGACCGAGTCGGCACCGATTCCCAGCAGATCCGCCGCGCGACTCTCGTCCAGACGGGTCAGCGCCTCGTCCAACACCTGGCCGGTGCGTGGCGCCTGCTTTCCAAATCGATCGAACAGGCTGGCCACGTCACCACGGGTGGTCACCACGGCATCCTGGAGCTGTCGCTTGCGCTCGGCCAGATCGCCGGCCTGCTCGCGCGTCAGGCCGGTCGCCCACACACCGTTGGCGCGGCTGTGCACCGCGCGTTCGACCGCTGCCCGCAGTTGCGCTTCCTGTTCGCGTTGTCGCTCCAGCACCTCGCCCGCCACGCGTGCCGCGGCGGCCAGCGCCAGCCGCAGCTCGTCGGCGCGCGCATCCCCCAATCCTTGCAGCGCATCCAGCAGCGCGTTGCCTGCGGCATCGCCACTCTCGCCACCTTGGGTGCGGTCCCCGGCTTCTCCCGCGTCGGCCAGCCGCTCCTCGTCCGTGGCGCCATCCTGAGCGGGATCACGCTGCGCGGTCCGTTCCTCGGCCGGGCCATCCGCTGCGTCACCGGGGGCGTTCTCATCCGACTCGTCCGGCGACGCATCCGCCTCCGCGAGCGCATCGCGTGCCCGCTCGAGACGCTCGGCGGCCTCTCCGGCGGCGCGTTGCAGCGATTCGGCCTGCTCGCCCTCGGACTGCGCCGCGCGCTCCTCCAGGGACTCCAGATCGCGTTGCAGCTCGGCCAGTTCGCGCTCGAGCTGCTGCCGGCGCCAGCGCTCGTCCCGCGTCTCGGCGCCACGCTCGCGGGCCGCCTCGGCCAGCGCCTGCTGGCGACGCGCCAGCTCGGCCAGCTCCTCGAAGATGTCATCGAGCGCTTCCTGCCCTGCCTGCTCGCTGCCACCTCGATCCGGCTGCTCGTATTGATTGCGCTCCAGGTCCATCTCCAGCTCGAACATCTCGGCCATGTCCTGTCCAGCCTGTGCGCCGCCGCCACCCTCGCCCTCCTGGCGGGTCATGCGGATGTCGGCGAACAGGGCCTCGGCGCGCTGCAGCAGCTGAAGGGCGCGTTGCTGGGGCTGAACCGCCTGCTCGTAGCCCAGCCCATCGAGCGCCTCGGCCGAGGGCTCCATCGCGGTGGCGGCCTCGCGCAGGTAGCGGACGAACTCGGCGATCTTCTCGCCCTGGTCGGTCAGCTCGCGCGCCTCCGAGCGATCGGCCAGCGTCACCGCCTGCTCGGCCAGCGTGCGCTGCAGCCGCGCGAGCAGTGCCGCGTTGTCTTCGGTGCCCAGCGTGTCCCCGTCCGCGGCGTCCACCGAGCGCTGCAGGTTCCAGGTCGCGATCAGGATCTCCTTCTGGCGCTTGGAGATCTCGCTGCCTTCGTTGGCAGCGCCGCCGCCACCGCCGCCGCCGCCCTGGCCCTCGGAGAAACGCCGCTCGAACGGACGCACGTCCACCAGCATCATGTCGGTCTCGGTGACGTTGTCGTGATCGGTCGCGCTGACGTAGTAGCTGATCAGATCGCCCGGCTGCAGCGGCGCGGCCTCGCCCGCCTCGTCGGCACCCATCGATTCGAGCATCAGCACGTGCTCGGACACGGAAGCGGTCCGGGAAGGCTCACCGGCCGAGGCGGTGCCCAGCTCGATGCGGCGCCAATCTCCGGCATTGACCGAGTACACCAGGGCCAGGCTCTCGATGGCGAAGTCGTCCACCGCCTCGACCACGATCGAGACCTCCTCGATCGGCGAGGCGCTGACATCGCGCCCGGGCTGCACGAAGCGCACCTCGGGTGCGGTGTCACCGCGCACCGTGATGGCATAGTCCGGTGACACCGGCACATCGCGACCCAGCAGCCGATCCACCACCTGCCAGCTGCTGTCCTCGCTCAGCGTCAGGGTCGCGCTCAGATCGGTGCTGTCCGAGGGCAACGCGATGCGACGCTCACCGATCAGCAGAGCGCCGTCGCGCAACGGCCGATCCAGCGTGATGGCCAGGTCGATCTCGGTCCCCAGCACCCCGGACAGGTTGCCGGCTTCCTCGACCGTACGCGGTGCAAGGGTCGTCCACGCCGGATACCGGTAGCTGGCCACCACTGCCTCGACCGTCGCGGGCACCGTGACCGCAACCTGGTGGGTCTCACTGCGGGTGAAGCCGGCCTCCACGTAGTATTCCAGCGGCGCATCGACCCGGAACACCGTGAAGCGGAAGCGGTCGTCGTCATCCGCCTGCAGCTCGGTGCTCTGCCACGCCGGTTCGGTCGTCCCGTCGGACGACGCGTTCGCCGCGTCGGCATCGCGGGAAACGTCAGCTGCGCTGTCGCGCGCGAACAGGGTGATGCGCTCGCGCACGAACCCTTGCAGATCGATGGCGAGCGCCAGGTTCTCGCCGGCCAGCAGCTCGGTGTCCCCCGGCGCGACCACGATGGCCCGCGGTGCGACCAGGCCCGGTGTCCGCCAACCCCACCACAGGTGAGCCGCGGCTCGTTGCCAGCCGTCCGGTGCACGCAGCGCACCGCCGCCCGCGACGGCGCCCAGGATCAGCGCACCCAGCAACGGCAGCAGGATCGCGCCGAGCGGCACCACGCGCGAGGCCGGGACGCGTCGCGCCACCGACAGCGCGTCGCGAGCCAGCAACGGCAGGAAGCCCTGGTTCGGATCGCGCCGCGCGGTGTCCACGAAGGTGCGTACCCGACCATCGAAGGCGCCATCGCTGTCCTCGACCACCTGCGCTCCGGCGTCACCGAACAGGCGACGCAAGGGACGCCACAGCAGGATCAGGCTGCCGAGCAGCAGCGTCAGCGCGAACAGGATGCGCACCGTGATCACCAGCGCCGGCAGGAAACCGATGCGCAGACCCAGGGCCGCCCCGGCCACCGTCAGGGCGACCAGGGCGGCCAACATGACGAACAACCAGATCGACAGTCGCCGCCCGGCTTCGCGTCGCCGCACGCTCGCCAGCCAGCGGTTCAGACGTTGGGGTGCGGATCGCGCCTTGATCCGGCGGTTCGATGTCGAATCAGATCGGGTCATGAGCCATCCCTTCGCACGTTCAGTCGACGATTGCCGAGCAGGCTTTCACCCAGCACCACCAGCACCAGCAAGGGCAGCAGCGCGGCGAGCAACCAACGTTGATCCAGGCGGGTATCCGGACGCGCCGCCGCCGAGCGCTGATCGGGTGTCGCGCCATCATCTGGCGCGGCACCCTCGCCGGCCCGCACGGCGTCATGACGATCCTGCCAGGCGTTGCGGACCTCGGAGGCCATGCCGCTCAGCCGGGACTCGGCCGCCTCGCTGCCGACCTGGATAACGCGCTCGCCACGGCTGTCGACGACGCGATACAGGCCCGGCACCGCCAACACCAACCGTTCCGCGCCACCGCGTTGTTCGAGGGACAGCAGTGCCTGGCCGTCCGGATCGAAGACCTGGACTCCATCGGGCAGTGCCAATGCAGAGCCGGCCGCCAGGCGCTCCGGCAGGGCCCCGTCGCTGTCGACCCACTCACGCACCACGTCGAGCAGTTCGACGAAGGCCGGCTCGAACGGCAGGTTGCTGGCATCCCCGTCCAGCGGGTCGTCCAGCAGCAGCAACCGACCGCTGCCGCTCAGCGGCCGCTCGCTCAGCAAGGGTTGCCCATCGTCGCCGGCCACCAGCACTCGGTCATCGTCATCGAGATCGAAGCGCGAATCGGCATAGCGACGCACGCCGAACCAGTCCACCCGTCCAGCGTCCAAGGGATGCGCCTGCTCCACCTCGCCGATGCGCCGTCCCTGGCCCGATCGCGCAGCCGTCCCACCCTGATCGGCGGACAGCGAGCCATGCGCGGCCGGCAGTATCGCCAACACGTCTGCCCCTCGGCGCACCGCCTCCTCGACCGAGGCCAGCGACGGCGCATCGTCCGGATCCAGGACCACGACGGTCAGATCCGCATCGTCCGGCAGTTGCCGGGAGCCTCCGGCGGCCCGCGCCACTTCCACCCCGTCGCCACCCTGCAGCGCGGTCTGCAGGAACACCCGGGTGCGCTCGCTCAGCGGCGTGCCGATGCCCATCAGCGTGACCTGGAACGCCCGTTCGCGCCGCAGCGCCACCACCTGCCGGTCATCGTCCGGCAACGCATCGTCGTCCTCGCCGATGAACGCGACCGTCAGCGCCTCCACCTCGGTCGGTGGCAGGCTCAGCGCATCGATGGTGCGCTGCCACGGTGCCGCGGCGGACACCGTCAGCGGCTCGCTGTGCAGCACCTCCCCGTCATGCCGGACGCGCAGCGTGCCCGACACCGCCTCGCCGCCGTCGCTGGCGCTCACCTGGACGCGCAACCGGGCGGTGGCGCGGTCGGCGGTGCTGGCGGACGCCTCGAGGCTGACGTTGGCGACCGGCCGGCCGGCGGCCACATCGATCAGCTCCAGGCCAGCGAGCGAGGGGGCGAACAGGTCGTTGCGCCGCACCGGCAGCGCGCTGCGCTGAAGATCGCTGGCCACCAGCGCCTCGACCGGCAGGTCGGCGCGCGCGGCGATCACGTCCAAGCCACGCATCAACTGTCCGTAGTCGCCGCGGGCGTAGCCCGGCGACAGGGTGCCCAACGCGACGCGTGCCGATGTCGGCGCGATCGCCTCATCGCCCACCGGCCGCAGCTGTCGGGCAAAGGTGTACAGGCGCACCAGATCCTGCTCGGGCAGGTCCTGGAGCCGCTCGCGCAGCGCGTCCACCGCGCGTTCGAACCGACCGTCGGCGCGCATCGAGTAGCTGGTGTCGAGCACCACCGCGTGCAGCGTGCGTGGCGCGTCGCGCTCGCCGAGCAGGCCCAGGAAGGGGCGCGCGAACAGCAGGCACAGCAGCAGCAACGCCAGGCAGCGCAGCGCGAACAGGATCAGGTGGCGCAGCCGGTGCCGCTCCGACACCGGCGGTGGCACCGCTTCCAGGAAGCGGTCCGAGGCGAAGTCGCGTCGCTCGGCCTGCTGCTGCCCGAACCGGTGCAGCAGCCAAGGCAGCGACAACGCCAGCAGGCCGAACAGATAGATCGGCAGCGCAACGCTCATCGCCCGCCCCGCTCGCGCACCCGCAACCAGGCCTGCAGGGCGGCGTCCAGCGGCTCGTCGGTGCGCACCGTGATGCGTTGCGCGCCGACTCGCCGGCAGGCGCTCTCCAGGGCCTCATCGTGCTCGGCGAACCGGCGCCGGTAGTCGCCGGCCAGATGGGCCGGATCGACGATGGTGGTGACACCGCTCTCCACATCGCGCAGTGCGGTGACGCGCGGCAGGGAGGGATCCAGTTCCTCGGGCGAGAGGATGCGGAACAGCACGATGTCCTGACCGGCGTGCGCGAACGGTTGCAGCGCGCCGATCAGCTCGTCCGGATCGGCGTACAGGTCAGAGATCAGCACCACCAGGCCGCGCCGGGTGATCGAGGCGCGCAGGCTGCCCAGCGTGGCCATCAGGTCGGTGCCCTCGATGGCCCGGGTGCGCTCCAGCAGCGCCAGTGCGCGCGGCAGGCTGTCGGGTCGTGACGAGGCAGGCTGCACCTCGCGCAGCTCGCGGTCGATGATCGCCAGTGACAGGGCGTCGCGCTGGCGCCGCGTCAGCCAGGCGAGCGAGGCGGCCAACCAGCGCGCCATGTCGAGCTTGGCCACCGGTGAACCGATGCCCATCGAGGCACTGGCATCCACCAGCACGTTCACCGTGGTGCCGGTCTCGCCGCGAAAGCGCTTGATGTAGGTGCGCCCGGTGCGCGCGTACACGTTCCAGTCCACAAAGCGCAGATCATCTCCCTCGCTGTAGGCACGGTACTCGGCGAACTCCTGGCTGAACCCGAAGCGAGGCGCGCGGTGCAGCCCGGTCATGACACCGTCGACCACGGTCCGCGCGACCAGTTCGAGCGAGCCCAGGCGCGCCAGCACCTCGGGCTTAAGCAGGCGCGCGGCCGTGCGATCCAGGGCGGTGCTCATGACGCGGCTCGGCTCACGCGGCGGCCAGGCGCTGGGTGACCAGATCGCCGAGCACGGCATCCACGTCGACACCGTCGGCCTCGGCGAAGTAGTTGACCATGACGCGGTGGCGCAGCACCGGCGCGGCCAGCGCATCGATGTCGTCACGGGTGACGTGGTAGCGCCCTTGCATCAACGCCCGGGCCTTGGCGGCCAGCGTGATCGACAGGGCCGCCCGCACCGAGGCGCCGAACTTCACGTAACGCTTGACCAGATCGGAGGCTGCCGGATCGCCGGGGCGGGTGGCCCGCACCAGCTCGACCGCGTGCCGGCCGACCTCCTTGGACACCGGTACCTGACGCACCAGGGCTTGGAACGCCAGCACCTCGGCGGCATCGGTGCAGGCGGCCACCGCCTCGGGCGGCGTCTCGCTGGTGAACCGTTCCACCACCGCCAGCTCGTCCTCCAGCGGCAGGTAGTCCAGGATGATGTTGAACAGGAAGCGATCGAGCTGCGCCTCGGGCAGCGGGTAGGTGCCCTCCAGCTCGAGCGGATTCTGGGTGGCCAGCACGAAGAAGGGACGCTCGATGCGGTGCTGCGTGCCGCGCACCGTGGCCGAATACTCCTGCATCGCCTCGAGCAGCGCTGCCTGTGTCTTCGGCGGCGTGCGATTGATCTCGTCGGCCAGCAGCACGTTGGTGAAGATCGGCCCGGGCACGAAGCGCCATTGGCGCCGACCGTTGTCGTCCTCCTCGATGATGTCGGTGCCGGTGATGTCGGTCGGCATCAGGTCGGGGGTGAACTGGATGCGGCCGGCCGCAAGGCCCAAGGCATCGGCCAGCGTGCGTACCAGGAGCGTCTTGGCCGTGCCCGGCATACCGGTCACCAGGCAGTGACCGCCGACCAGCAACGTGATCAGCAGATGCTCGACCACCTCGTCCTGCCCCACGACGATGCGCCCGACCTCGGCGCGGATGGCCGACGTTACGCGACGGAATCGCGCCACCCGTTCGGCGGTCCGAGCTTCGTCGTCGGGCGCGGCGACGGGGTGGGCCACAGGGTTCGAGCCCGGCTTGCCGAAAGGATCAGTCACGTGCATCGTCCTCGATGAGGTCCAGCAGGAACCGCTGGGCCGGTCGGTGAAAGGGGGCGATCTCGAGTGCCATCAGCACCTCGCGGCGGGCCATCGGCGCATCGCCGCCGGCCGCGGCGGCACGCGCCAGGCCCAACCGGGCCTCGACCGGGTCCTCGGGTCGAAGGCCCAGCAGCGCGGTGAACTCGCGCGCGGCCCGCTCGGCGTCACCGTTGGCCAGGTAGTGCGCACCGAGCGAGCGATGCGTGTCGCTGTCGTAGGGCATGACCCAGTTGAGCGCTTCGCGAACGCGCGCCGCCGCGGCCGGCCGCTCGGCCTCGTCCAGCGCCGATGCCATCGTTCGCAGCGCTTCGGGATCATGTCCCCCACGCCGTTGCCATTCCAGCAACGTCTCGGTGGCCGCCGACGGGTTGCCGCTCTGTCGCTGCGCATCGGCCAGCACCAGGTAGGCGTTGCCGGCACCGACCCGATCCGGGTAGCGACGGATGACGTCGCGTGCCAACGCCTCGACGCTGATCGGATCGTTGAGCGAGCGCGCCCGACCGAGCTGCCGCACCAGGCTTGCATAGACATCGAGCGATTCGAGCAGATCTCCGTAGCGCCGACCCAGCCATTCGTTGAAGGCGGCATCGAACGCCTCGGCATCCAGTCCGATGGCCTGATCCAGGGCATCGGCGGTGTCGGTGACGTCGGCGAAGGCGTGCAACATCGTGACCAGCGCCTCGTGGCCCCAGCGCTGGGCGATGAACTCGCAGATCAGTCCGGCCTGCATGTAGGAGACCTGCACCTGACCCTGGTAGCTGGGCCGCACGAAACCGGCATCCAGTCCGACGATCGGCAGCAACTGCTCGCGGGCGATGGCCCCGAGCACATCCATCGACAGCTCCCGGTCGCGCAACGGACCGGTGTTCCATTCCTCGTACACCGACAGCCCTTCGCTGAACCAACGTGGCAGCCGATGGTTGGTCGCCTCGATCGTGAACACGTGCGCGATCTCGTGCCACAGCGTGCTGCCCCAGTGAAACTCGCCGGCCGGCCGGGCCTTGGGACTGTCCATCGCGGTCAGGTAGCCGAAGGTGACACCGAGCAGCCCGATGCCAGGCGTGCTCACGGTACGCACGCCGAAGTCATCGTGGTCGTGATAGAGCTCCACGATCATCGGCTTCTGCAGCCGAAAGCCGTAGCGCTCGGTGAACGTGCGGATCGCATCGCTGATCAGGTCGCGCACGTAGGGCTCAAGCGCGTCGGCATCCTGCCGATCGAGCCGGATGAACGCGCGCCCGATCGGATACGCATCGGGCTGTCCGGCCGGGCGCACGTCGATGGTCGACACGCGCATGTCGTCCAGCGAGTCCATCAGCTTGAGGGTGTTGACGGTGCGCACATCGAACGGGTCCAGCGCGTAGGCCCGCTCCAGGTGATGGCGCGCGCCGAACAGCTCGTTCAGGCGCAGCAGGTTGATGCCCAGGTCGCGCTGCGCGGTGGCCAGCGTCTGGTCCAGCGCGACCGCGTTCCGGTACAGCTCGACCGCCTCGCGATAGCGATAGGTGATGATGTAGAAGTGCGCGGCAATGGCGTAGGCGTCGCCGTAACGCGGGTTGAAGGCCAGGGCCGCCTGGATGTGCGGCTCGATCGGGCGATCGGCCAGCAAGGCGGCTCCGGCGCGCAACGCGTGCACCTCCAGCAGCGGCAGGCCACGCCCGGCAAGCGCCACCGCGGCCCGGTTGAGCAGTGCCGCCGCCGCCTCCAGCTGCTGCACCTCCAGTTCGATGCGAGCGAGCCCGAGCAGCGCGCCCGGCTCGGCCGGCGCATCGCTCAGGATCTGCTCGAAGGCGGCTCGCGCGCGCGATTGATACCCCTCGGCGGTGGCTTCGGCCAGGCCCACGGCGGCGGCGCGATGCTCGGGGTCGATCAGCAACGCTTCGCGAAACAGCGCCTCGGCATCGCCCAGCTGATGGGTGGCCATGTACAGCCTCGCCCAGGCGGCGCGGATGTCGGCATCGCGCGTGTCCACCGCCGCATCGCGGAACACGCGATTGGCCTCGGCATTGCGCCCCAGCGCCACCAGCGCCTCAGCGCTCACCAGCGCGGACGCATCGTCCACCAGACGCTCGAAGCAGTCGCCGGCCGATTGCACCTCGCCCCGATAGGCCCGTGCATCGCAGCGCTCGAGCGCCGTCGGACGATTCGCATCGTAGTGAATCGTCAGCGCAGCGGCGGGAGCCGAAAGCAGGCTCAGGAGCACCCAGGCCGCAACGCCGACCAAGCTGTCAGCTGTCCGCATCGCTTTCACTCCAACCGGTGGCCTCATCGATCTCTAGCTGTAGCCGCGCGATGCGCAGCAGCACCTGCTCCAGCGCGCTGTAGTACGCGGCGATCTCCCTGTCCGGCTTGTCGTCGCGCAGCGCGGCGAACTCCACCTGCAGGCGCTCGCGCCGTTCGAGCAGCGCCGCCACCACCGGATCGTCCGCCGCATCGGCCAGCGCCCCCAGCCGGGCCAGCGCCAGCGTGTCGGCCCCCTCGCCGCTCAGGCGCGGATTCTCGGACGCCAGCAGGTTCTCGCGCTCGTACCAGGCCGCGACCTCGGCGACGGTGTAGCGCCAGGCCTCGGCCAGCGTCACGATCTCGTTGCGGTCCAGGTCGGCGGCGCCATCGCGCAATGCCTGCGCGAAGTGGCGACCGAAACGCACCGCGTTCACCTCGCCACCGCTCTTGGTCGCGGTGACCAGCAGCCTGCCCGGCTGCGACAGCGTCTCCAGCAATGCACCGCTGGCACTGCTGGCGACGACCACCAGCTGACGCGCCGCACGCACGTTGGCCAGCGCCGCCACCAGGGACGCATCGTCCAGGTCCTCGCCCGGCAGGTTAAATCGCCACCCGCGCGCATCGGTGGTGCCGTGGCCGATCAGCACCAGCGCGAACAGCTCGCCCTCCACGGCCGCGGCCGCCTGGATCGCCTCGAGCAGCGCATCGCGCCGTGGAGACGTCAGGCGCTGCACGGCCTGGTCGTCGGCGGACAGGCTGGACATGGCCGCGGCGATGTCGGTGGCATTCCGGTCGAACCGCTCGGCGTAATCCGGCGTCCCTCCCAGGCCACTGATCACCACGGCGCGCACCTCGGCGCCCGCACCACTGCCGCCAGCGCCCAGCAGCAGCAGCAGCCCGATTCGCCAGCCCAAGGCGCGCCAACGGGCCGTCACAGGCGCCCCCAACGCAGGCGCGCGGTCCACTCACCGGCCTTGGCGAGCAGGATCAGCAGGAACAGCGCCGGCATGTTCCACACCGGCAGGCGAGCCTGCCGGGTGGCCGCCGCGTTCTGGCGGGCCAGCAAGGCCGGCAACTCATCGATGTCCTCCAGCGGCAGGTAGGTACCGCCGCTGACGTCGGCGATGCGCTGCAGCAGCTCGCGATGCTGCAGCCGATCGAAATCCTCGGCGGTGCCGGTCTCGACCAACCACCGGGCGGTGGCGGTGGCGGGCGCGCCGACCGGCGACTCGCCGAGCGAGCCGGCGCTCACTTCCACCGCCCAGGGACCGTCGATCTGGGCGGGTACCGCCATCACGAAGCGACCCGGCATGTCCAGGTCGGCGGAGGCCTCCACCGGCAGGCGTTGCCCGTCGGGTCCGATCGCCATGACCGACACGGACTCCCGTCCGAGCATCTCGAAGCGTTCGTCTCGGGCCATCACCCCGATGGTCTGGGCCGACCCGTCGCGCGACACCGCCACCGGCACGTCGATGCGCAACCGGTCCGGCCGCTCGGCGACCAGCATCGACAGCACGTTGCTCCAGAAACGCTCGTGACGCTGATCCCCCACCGGCAGGTTCATCTGCCACCGCCAGGTGCCGCTGGTGCCGAACACGTGGCTGCTGCCCAGCCCGTAGCGCTGGGTGACCCACACAGGCTCGCCATCGGCACTCTCGAGCAGCACCACGGCGCCCGGCTTGGGTCGTCCCACGGACTGCCGATCGGCCACCTCGGGCAGCTCGCTCCAGGCCAGCCGGGGATCGCGCTCGTCCCCGCCGGGCTCGTCCAGCGACAACCAGTCGCGACGCAGCCCTTGGCGGGTCGGCATCAGCGAGGTGCGTTCGCGCCGGAAGGTGTCGGCAGCCAGTCGGGTATCGAGCGTGACCGGCAGCGCCGGTGCCACCGCCGATCGGGCCCAGCCACCGTCGGCCAGAGCCGAGCGGCCGGCCAGCATCAGCAGCGATCCGCCTCGCACGCTGACGTAGTCGCGCAGCGCCGCCTGCTGGTTCAGGTCGAGCTCGGCCGCCGACAGGCTGCCGATGATGATGGCGTCGTAGCCGAACAGCTCGGCCCGCTCACGCGGAAAGCCATCGGCCAGCTCGTCCGCACCGCGCACGCCTTGGCGGTAGAACTTGTTGGCCGAGGTGCGCAGCAGGCTCACCACTTCGAGCTGCGGGTCGGCGTGCACCGCTCGGCGCAGGAACTTGAACTCCCATCGCGGCTCCCCCTCGACGTACAGCACGCGCCGACGCTGCCGATCGATCTGCAGCAGACGGTGCTGCGCATCGTTGGCCGGGTGCTCATCAACGCCGTCGCCGCTGAGCGAGAAACGCAGATCGGCCAGTCCCGGCTCCTCGACCACGAAGCGGGCGATGTGCCGGGTGGTCTGAGCCGCAGCGTCGAGCGCGATGTCCTCCACGTGCAGCAGCGTCTGACCGCGTTCGATGCGAAGCCGCACCTCGGCGGTCCCGGGCGGATGGGCGATGGTCAGACGAGCCGACACGGTGCTGCCGACCGGGGCGCGCGGCGGCAACCCCACATCGCGCAGCTCCAGGTCACTGACTCGCGCGATGCGCCCGACCCCCACCGTGTGCACCGGCACGCCGGCGGTGGCGAGCGCGTTCCACCAGTCCGCATCGGGCGCAGGCTCGGTGCCGGCACCGTCGCCGACCACCACCACGGCCGCCAACCCCCGTCCGTCCACGTCGCCGAGCAGACTGGCAAGGCCGCTGGCCAGCGCGCTGCCCTCGCCGTCCAGCGGCAACGCCGACGGTGCCTGGATCGCGCTCGCCGCCTCGCCTGCGGACCCGCCGATGGCGTGGAAGCGATGATCGAACAGGTCGGCGTCGAACAACGCGGGGTCGTCCAGTGCGGACAGCATCGCGGCACGGCGGCCTTGGCCGTCCACATCCTCGGTGCCCATGCTGCGCGAGCCATCGAGCAGCCACGCCACGGCGTTCTCGCCGGGGCGCAGCTGCTCCACCTGCAGCGCCGGCCGCCACAGCATGAACAGCAGCGCGCCGAGCGCTGCGCCCTGCAGCACGGCGATCAGCAACCGTCGGGGCCAGGAGATCCGATGACGTGCCAGCGTGAGGACGACCAGCGAGCACGCCGCCAGGATCGCCGCACCCAGCACGAGCGGCGACCAGCCGCTCTCGAAGACCAGCGTGGCCTGGCGCCAGACGTGCAGCGGTTGGTTGAACAGCCGTTCGAACATCGCGTGGGCGGGAAGCTGAGGCGAAGGCGGCGCAGCGTGCGGAGGGCGCGCTGCGAATTTAATGAGTCATCGCGTAGATCACATAGTTCACACCCAGGCGATAGGCCGCCGCGGTGAGTCGCTCGGGATAGCGTCGGTCATCGGCGTGCTCCCAGGCATCGCCCAGATCCTGATTGAAGTTGATGGCGACCATCAGCCGCCCGGCATCGTCGCGCACGCCGCGCCAACGTGCCACGCGACCGCCCTTCTCCCAGGTACGTCCGCCGAGCCATGAACGGATGCCCGGGACCTGCTCGCGCACGCGAAGATCGTACAGGACGGCGAACGCCTCGGCGTCGGCCGCCAGATCCTCCACGGGCCGGTCGGGAAACACGCGCGCCATGGCCCGGGCGAACCCCGACCACTCTCGCTCGCCATGGAAGTCGTCGATCATCAGGAAGCCTCCGCGCAGCAGGTACTCGCGCAACCTGGCCGCCTGCCGTTCGCCCGGCAGCCAGGCGCCCACCTCCACCGCGTACAGCCACGGGTGGTCGAACAGCGCCTCGTCGTCCAGGTCCAGCACGATGCCCTCGCGCGCGGTATCGATCACCGTCAGCCGATCCAGGCCGTGCAGGAAATGCCGCTCGGCCTCGGGCCAGTCGGCCTGCCAGCGCGGCCAGTCGCCCAGCGCGGTGGCGTGGAACAACCGCGCGAACAGGAACTCGTGATCGGCCGCCCGCGCCGCCGGTGCGCACAGGCACGCGATGGCCAGGACCCATCCGACGAGCGTGGCGGCGCGCCCGGACGGGGAGGACGATGAGCGAGAGGAGGCGAGGATCGAGGCGATGCCTGGCATGCGTCATGGCTGTGCGGCGGGCCGTCATCGATCTATACCGCTGCTCGGCCGAGCATAGCAAGCGCCGTCGGCACGTCTGTGTGTCAGGGCATTCACAACTGCAGCTATACTTCGCGCCCCGGCCAGGGTCAGCGGTCGCGCCGCTGCCGAGCAGTGTCGCTCGACCGTCGGTGCGTGCCCCACGATCACCCGATCTTTCGCGGAAGACCCCGTTCATGAACAAGCACCCGTCCCGGCTGCGCGAGGCGTGCGCGCTCGCAGGTCTTGCCAGCGTGGCCAGCCTGCCCGCGGGCATCGCTCAGGCCGGTGGCTTCGCGCTGATCGAGCATGGCGCCTCGGGCATGGGCGTGGCCTATGCCGGGGCGGCCGCGGTCGCCGACGATGCCTCCACCGCCTGGTTCAACCCGGCAGGGCTCAGCGAGCTGGACGGACGCACCATCGCGCTGGCCGGCCACGTGCTCGCCGCGCAAACCGACTTCTCCAACCGCGGTACCACGCAGCCGACCGTGCTTGGCGGCGGCGAGATCTCCGGCCCCGACTCGGCCAGCCCCGGCACCACCGCCTACCTGCCGAACTTCTACTACGCCGCCCCGATCAACGAGCGCTGGAACTACGGCCTGTCGATCGGCGTACCGTTCGGTTCGTCCACCGAGTACGACGACGAGTGGGTCGGGCGCTACACCACGGTGAAGAGCGGCATCAACGTCATCGACATCAATCCCTCGTTCAGCTATCGCTACTCGGACGCGGTGCGCCTGGGCGCCGGCATCAGCGTGCAGCGCCTGTCCGCCGAACTGGGCAGCGCGGTCGACTCGGGCGCGGTGTGCGGCGCGGTCTACGGCCCTGACGGCGCCAACAGCCCGCAGACCTGCTTCGAGCGCGGCCTGTTTCCCGGCGAGCAGTCGCGCGACGGCTACGGCGAGGTCACCGGCGACTCCACCGGCATCGGCTTCAACATCGGCGCGCTGTTCCTGCCGAGCGAGGCCACGCGTATCGGCGTGACGTTCCGATCCGGCGTGGACCACGAACTGGAAGGCGAAGGCGAGTTCGACACCGATGCCCAGCTGCGCGAACTGCTCGATGCGGTCGGGCGGACCGAGTTGCTGGCCTCGGCCGACGCTTCGGCCGAGGTGTCATTGCCACCCAGCTTCACGTTGTCGGCCGCGCACACCTTCGACCCACGGGTGCAGGTGCTCGCCGAGCTCATCTGGACCGGCTGGAGCAGCTTCGACGAGCTGCGCATCGTCTACGACAGCGAGCAGCCGGACACCCGATCGGTGCAGGACTGGAACGATGCGCTGCGCGCCTCGATCGGCGTCAACTTCGACTACAGCGCCAAGCTTCGGCTGCGTGCCGGACTCGCCTATGACGAAGAGCCGATCCCAGGGCCCGAGAAACGCACCGCCCGCATCCCGGGCAACGACCGCACCTGGCTGGCGTTCGGTCTGGGCTACGCGGTCAACGAGAAGCTCTCGTTCGATCTGGGCTACACGCACATCTTCATCGACGACGCCGCCATCGACAACCCCAACCGGGAGGGCAACAGCGGTCGCGGCGGCCCGATCGTGAGAGGTCTGTACGAGGGGTCGGCGGACATCTTCAGCGCCCAGATCAGCTGGCAGTTCGACTGACACCATGACGAACATGACGATGCAATCGCTCGCACCCGCCGCCTCCCGCCTCGCCCTGCCGTCCGGCCGCCGCTCGCGCCGCCTGCGCCGCACCGCCCTGATGGCCAGCCTGGTCGTCACGCTGGGCGGACTGAGCGCCTGCGGCAGCGGCGACGAGGACTACGACTTCGATGCCAGCCGCCAGGCCTTCCAGACCGAACAGGCCGAACGCGCCGCGGCCGCCAACGCCCCGGTCGCGCTGTTCAACCCGCGTGCCGCCCAGCTGCCTTTCCCCAACGATCTGCTGTTCGGACCCGACGGCACGCTGAACGTGCCGGTGGCGCTCGACGCGACCACCGGCGAGCCGCTCGAGCCGGCCGACCCGGCGATCGCGCTGAACCAGCTGGACGGCTTCTCCACCGTCGCGCCCATCAGCGCCTCGGTCAGCGAGGCGCTGGACAACGATACCGTCACGCTTGGCGAGACGGTACGCGTGTTCGAGGTCCAGGCCACGCCACAGGGCGCCGTCACCTCGCTGGTGCGCGAGCTGGACGGCACCGAGCTGGCGGTGCGCAGCGTCGGTACCACGCTGGCGATCGTGCCGCTGCGGCCGCTGGCACCGTCCACCCGCTACCTGGCCGTGCTGACCGATGGCATCCGGGGAGAGGATGAACAGGCGCTGACCGGCAGCCTGTTCTACGGCCTGGCCAAGAACACCGAGCCGTACACCATGGGCCTGGCCGAGTTCGAGCCGGTGCGCCAGTTGACCCAGAGCCACCTGGGCGCGGCGGGCTCGCAGGGCATCGATGCCGCGAACATCGTGCTCAGCTGGACCTTCAAGACGCAGTCGACGCGAGAGCCGATCCAGGCCGCCGCCGACATCGTCACGCCGACGCGGCTGCTGCTGGCGCCCGCGCCGGGACCGAGCGACGGTCGCCTGTCGACGTCCGACGTGAGCGATCGATTTCAAGGCAAGGCCGACGTGTGGATCGGCACCCTCGATCTGCCCTACTACCAGGTCGCCGCCAGCGCCGACGACGCCACCACCTTCGGTGCCGCGGTCGACAGCTTCTGGCGCAATGCGGCCGAGGCCCCCGTCAATCCGGCCGACTGGACCCCGGTCCTCACCACCACGGTCACGGTACCGGTGCTGATGACGGTGCCCAACGCCGCTTCCAACAGCGCAGGCCAGGCACCGGGTGGCGGCTGGCCGGTCACCGTGTTCCAGCACGGCATCACCGGCAACCGCACCAACATGCTGCCGATCGCCGATGCGATGGCCGATGCCGGCCGGGTGGTCATCGCGATCGATCTGCCGATGCACGGCATCGTCGATGTGGCCAGCGAGCTCAATGCGAACAACACGCCGTTCGCCGAGACCGAGCGTCACTTCGGGATCGATCTGAACAACGCCGATCCGACCTTGCGGGTGCCGGACGGCGTGATCGATGATTCCGGCGATCACTTCTACACGCTGACCAACCTGGCCAACTCGCGCGACAACCTGCGCCAGGCCACCGCCGATCTGCTCACGCTGAGCGCCAGCCTGCCGAATGCGGTGGTCAGCGACGGCATGGGCGGCGCGGTACCGGCCGCCGATGCAGGCCTGTCGCTGAACGCCGGCGAAAAGAACCTGATCGGTCATTCGCTGGGCGGCATCGTCGGCACCACCACCCTGTCCTACGACAGCAGCTACCTGTCGGCCAGCCTGGCCAGCCCGGGTGGCGGACTGCCCAACCTGCTGGCAGGCTCCGAGGTGTTCGGTCCGGACATCCGCAACGGACTGGCGGCCGCCGGCATCGTCGAGGGCACACCGGACTATGCGCGCTACTTCGTCGTCGCCCAGACCGTGCTGGACTCGGGAGATGCGATCAACCATGCCCCGGTGCTTGCCGCCGATGCCAGCACCGGCGTTCACCTGATTCAGGTGGACGGCGACCTGACGCTGCCGAACGAGGTCGAAGGCGCGCCGCTGTCCGGCACCCTGCCCCTGGCTCGTGTGCTGCAGGTGCCGCAGGTCGACCAGAATGCCGCCGGCAACCGCGCCTTCGTCAGGTTCTCCGCTGGCAACCACAGCACCCTGCTCGGTCGGGGTGCGGAGGAAGGCGGTGCGGCCTTGGCCGCCACGGTGGAGATGCAACGCCAGGTCGCAGGTTTCGCCGCCTCGCTCGGACAAGTCCTGCCGATCAACGACACGTCGGTGATCACCCCGGTGAGCGATCAGTGAGCCGGTCCCCGACACGCCGCGCGGCTACCTCGTATCTCGTCGCCCGCTTCGCAACGCGATCCGCGACCCGGGCGGCGACCCGGGCGGCGACCCGGGCGGCGACCCGGGCGGCGAGTCTGCCAGCAGCCTTGGCGGTGATGCTGGGCTTGGCGCTGACCGCGACCTCGGCCGCCCAGGCGGCAACCCTTGCCGGCGTCGAGGTCGAGGACACGTTGCAGGCCGGCGGCGCCACGCTGCAACTCAACGGCGCGGGTCTGCGGGATCGCTTCTTCATCAAGCTGTACGTGGCCGGCCTGTACACCGAGGCGGGCAGCGGCGCGGCCGAGGAAATCCGCCAGGCCGATGCACCGATGGCGATCACGCTCGACATCGTTTCGGATCGGGTCACCCGGGACAAGATGATCGAGGCACTGAACGACGGGTTCGCCACCGCCACCGGCGGTGACACCGCACCGGTGGCCGACGGCATGGCCCGATTGCAGGCGGCGATGGGCGACACTATGTCGGCCGGCTCATCCATGACGTTCGCCTATGAACCCGGCATCGGCACCCGCGTGTCCCGCGACGGCACCGAGCAAGCCGTGATCGAGGGATTGCCCTTCAAGCAGGCCCTGTTCGGCATCTGGCTGTCCGATCGGCCGGTCGACAAGAAGGTCAAGACCGGCCTGCTGGGCAGCCGCTGACCCTGCCGGAGGAGCCCCCTGCGTGGCCATCGATCCACACCACCGGCGCACGTTCCGCGCATGACGCCGCACGCCACCCGGCCGCTGGACTTCGATCACCGACCGCCCGAGGAGCTGCTGCGTCGCGCCGGCGATTTCCATGCCGAGCTGGGACGCCGCCGCACGGTGCGCGATTTCTCGGCCGATGCGGTCCCCGAGGAGGTGATCCGCTGCGCGATCGCCGCGGCCCACTCCGCCCCCAGCGGCGCGAACATGCAACCGTGGCACTTCGTGGCAGTGCGCGACGCCGACACCAAGCGCACCATCCGCCAGGCGGCCGAGGCGGAAGAGCGCAAGCTTTACGCGCACCGGGCCTCCGAGCAATGGCTTGATGCGCTGGCGCCGCTGGGTACCGACGCGAACAAGCCGTTCCTCGAGGTCGCACCCTGGTTGATCGCGGTGTTCACCCGAAAGCACACGCCCATGCCGGACGGCACGCGGCGCAAGCACTACTACACCCCCGAATCGGTCGGCATCGCCACCGGCTTCCTGATCGCCGCCCTGCACCACGCGGGACTGGCCACCCTGACCCACACGCCGAGCCCGATGGGATTCCTGCGCGAGGTGCTGCAGCGACCGCTGCACGAAAAGCCCTTCCTGCTGCTGGTGACCGGCTACCCGGCCGCCGATGCCACGGTGCCGGACATCGCCAAGCGTCCGCTGGACGAGGCGCTGACGATTCGTTGATGCAGCCGTTGCCATGAGCGCCGCGCCGACGGCGGGTACCCAGCCGGACGCCGACACGCTGGCCACCGCGATCGCCTGGCGATCTGCGGGGCACGGCGTGCAGCTGGTGACCGTGGTGTCGACCTGGGGCAGCGCGCCCCGACCACCGGGCTCCATCGCTGCCGTGCGGGACGATGGTGCGGTGGTCGGGTCGGTCTCGGGTGGTTGCATCGAACGAGAGCTGGCCGAGCATCGCGCTCCCGGCACTGCCGGCCAGGGTGCCACCGCGATCGAGTCGATCACCGTGACCGATGATGCCGCCCGACGCGTCGGCCTGACCTGCGGGGGCAGCCTGGAGCTGATCTTCGAGACCCTCCAGGATGTCGAGCCGTTGCAACGCATCGTTACCGCACTGACCGAGCGGCGCCGGCTGGTGCGAGAGCTCGATCTGGACACCGACACGGTCCGGGTGCGCGACGCGGTTCCCGGCGAGCGCTTCGCTTGGAACGGGCATCGCCTGGCGCGCCCGTTCGGGCCGGCCTGGCGGGTCCTGCTGATCGGTGCGGGAGAGTTGTCGCGTCACGTCGCCCGACTGTCCGCGATGCTCGACTTCGAGGTGGTGATCTGCGAGCCGCGCGCGCCGTTTCGCCAGGCGATGGACCTCACCGGCATCACACTGCTCGACGTGCTGCCGGACGATGCGGTATCGAGCCACGCCGCCGATCCGGACAGTGCGGTGCTGGCGCTGTCGCACGATCCTCAGCTCGATGACCTGGCGCTGGAGCAGGCGCTGGACGCGTCGTGCTTCTACATCGGTGCGCTCGGCTCCCGGCGCAGCCATGCCAAGCGTGCCGACCGGCTGGTCGCCGTCGGGGTCGAACGCGACGCCATCGCCCGCATTCATGCTCCGATCGGACTGAACATCGGCAGCCGCACCGCTGCAGAGATCGCCATCTCGATAGCGGCCGAGCTGGTGCAGGCGCGGGCACAGGCACAGGCGTAGGCGTAGGCGTAGGCGTAGGCGTAGGCGTAGGCGTAGGCGTAGGCGAGTCCGTACGCCTAGCGCAGTCGTTCCGCGTCCTGCTGCGTGTCCACATCCAGCAGGACACCCACTGTCTCCACCGCCACCTCCCGTACCCGCTCGGGCTGCCGGGCGGCCAGAACGCGCGCCCCGGCGTCGCCTTGCAGCGCCAGCACGGCCGGATAGAGCGCCTGGCGGATCAGCACCGGATTGCCGCGGCGCCCGCCGTGCACCGGCACGACCATCCAACGCTCCGGGCACTGTGCGGCCGCGCGCAGCAGCGTATCGATGAGCGCGCCTTGCAGCCATGGCATGTCGCCCAGGCACACCAGGATGGCCGGATGGTCCTGCAGGGCGCTGACGCCGCGCACCAGAGAGCTGGCCAGTCCGCTGGCCCAGTCCGCGTTGTGCACGCTGTCGAGCGGCGGCGAACGCCGCGTCAACACGGCATCGATGCAAGCGTGCTGGTAACCGGTCACGACCAGCGACCGTGCCACGGCGCTGGTGTCGATCGCCTCGACGACATGCTCGAGCAAGGCCCGACCTTGCCAGCGGTGCAACAGCTTGTTCTCGACGCCGAAGCGGCTGGAGCCGCCGGCTGCCAGCACCAGCGCGGCCACCTCGGCCAACGGTGGCGAATCCGGGTCGGGCACGCCTTCCATCGATGACGGGTGCGAGCGCCGGTGAGCGGCCACCCCGTTCGATCCCCGATCTAGGCTCCTAGCGGGAGCGGTCCACCGGACCGGCCGACAGCGGCGCCGCCGTCTCTCGCTGGTCGGAGCGCTGCCGCACGTTGCGCTCGGCTGCGCCTTCGGCGGCGTGCTCGATGCCCGGGCTACCTGACGCGATGCCCGGCATCGCGGCCTGAAGCACCTCGTTGGGAAAGTCGTCGACATCGATGACGCGCCGGGTGGCCACGGCCGCCTCGCGCAACACGTGCGCTTCGGCGTCGTCCAGCACCGCCTCGGCCACCAGGGTCTGCAGCCAGGTGTCGTGATCGATGCCCCAGGGCTGGCGACGCTTGGCGTCGCGCAGCTTCCTGGCCGCCGGTTCGGCGGCAAGCGTTGCGGCCAGCGCATGCTCGATCGAGCCGGTGACATCGGTCGGATCGTTGGACAGGTACACCCCGTCGGTCAGGCGATCGCGGGCCTCGGACGGCTCCATCAGCACCCGCGCGCAGGCTTGCATCAAGCGATCGTTCGGTGTGCGATAGCGCCGACCCAGCGGGAACACCACCGCGCGCAGCACGATGCCGATCGGCGTGGACGGGAAGTTTCTCAGGATCTGGTCCAGCGCCTGCTGCGTCTCGAACAGCGCGTGGCGCACCGACCACTCCATCAATGCCCGGTCCGCGGCCGGCCGGCCGGTGTCCTCGTAGCGCTTGAGCACCGCCGAGGCCATGTACATGTGCATCAACCCGTCGGCGAAGCGTCCGGACAGCATCTCGCGACGCTTCAGCCCACCACCCAGGAACAGCATGGCGAAGTCCGCCAGGAAGGCGTAGCCGGCACTCATGCGCGACAGGCGACGATAGTACTTGGCGTTCTCGCTGCCCAGCGGCGCCGAGGCGAATCGCGCCTTGGTCAATCCGTGGAACAGGGCGCGCGCACCGTTCTGCACCGCGTAGCCGATGTGCCCGCGCAACGCCTCGTCGAAGCGTGCCAGTCCTTCGCGCCGATCCGGCAGGGAGGCCGCCTCGATCTCCTTCATCAGCCACGGGTGGCATCGGATGGCGCCCTGACCGAACACGATCAAGCTGCGGGTCAGGATGTTGGCCCCTTCGACGGTGATGCCGACCGGCACCGCCTGGTAGGCCCGGCCCAGGAAATTCATCGGCCCCATGCAGATGCCCTTGCCGCCGATGATGTCCATTCCATCGTCCAGCACCACCCGCATGTTCTCGGTGTTGTAGTACTTGAGCATGGCCGAGACCACCGAAGGCTTCTCGCCGCCATCCAGCGCCGAGCAGGTCAGGCGGCGTCCGGCGTCCATGGTGTAGGTCAGTCCGGCGATGCGACCCAGCCGCTCCTCGATGCCCTCGAACTTGCCGATCGGCAGGTTGAACTGGGTGCGCACCCGCGCATAGGCACCGACGAAGCGCGAGGCCGCCTTGCCCGATGCCACGCCGTTGGAGGGCAGCGAGATGCCGCGTCCGACCGACAGCGACTCCATCAACATGCGCCAGCCCTGCCCGACCATCGGCTGTCCGCCGATGATCCAGTCCATCGGCACGAACACATCGCGTCCCGAGTTCGGGCCGTTCATGAAGGCCTGGTTGAGCGGAAAGTGCCGGCGCCCGATGTTCACCCCCGGCGTGGCGGTCGGAATCAGCGCGCAGGTGATGCCCAGCTCCTCGGTGTCGCCGAGCAGGCCGTCCGGATCGTAGGCCTTGAAGGCCAGGCCCAGCAGGGTCGCCACCGGACCGAGCGTGATGTAGCGCTTCTCCCAGGTAATGCGCAGGCCCAGTACCTCACGGCCCTCGTGCTGCCCCCGGCACACGATGCCGTAGTCGGGCATGGCGCCGGCATCGGAGCCTGCCGACGGGCCGGTGAGCGCAAAGCACGGAATCTCCTGACCGAGCGCCAGGCGCGGCAGGTAGTGCGACTTCTGTTCCTCGGTCCCGTAGTGCAGCAGCAACTCGGCCGGACCGAGCGAGTTGGGCACCATGACGGTGACCGCGCCGGAGACGCTGCGGGTGGCCAGCTTGGTGACCACCTCGGAATGCGCCATGGCCGAGAAGCCCAGCCCGCCGTGCTCCTTGGGGATGACCATGCCGAGGAACTTCTCGTCCTTGATGTAGCGCCAGACACGCTCGGGCAGATCGTTCAGCTCGTAGGTGATCTCCCAGTCGTCCATCATCTCGCACAGCCGCTCGGCCGGGCCGTCCACGAAGGCGCGCTCCTCGTCGGTCAGCACCGCCTCCGGCACCGCGGCCAGGCGTTTCCAATCCGGGTCGCCACGGAACAGCTCGGCCTCCCACCACACGGTGCCGGCCTCGATCGCGGTGCGTTCGGTATCCGACATCGGCGGCAGGACCGCGCGCACGTAGCGCAGCAGCGGCTGGCTGACCAGCGAACGGCGCAAGGCGGTCAGGTTGAACAGCAACGCCGCCGCGACCACCACCAGGCTCACCAGCGCACCGATCGGCCCGGACAGGGTACCCAGCGCCCAGGCCAGGACCGTCACGCCGAGGGTAGCGCCGGTGAAGGCTGGCAGCGAGGGGCGGGTGTTCGCGAGCACCACCAAGAGCACGGCAGCGGTGCCGAGCCAGAACACGAGAGCGATCATCGACTTGTCTCCTGCGGCGTCGAAACATCGTTAGCGGCGAGCGCCGCACCGTCCTCAGCCGGAATGTCGCCACACCCATCCCGCTTGTCGGAATCTACACGGTGCGCCGCAACGCTTTCGCTATAGTGCCGCGGGGCGCGTCACAGCGCGCCGATCTGCACGGAGATGCCAGTGGACACGCTCGAAAACGCCTATCGCACCCTGATCGAGGAGGTCGGCGAGGACAGCGCGCGCGAGGGGCTGGTGGACACGCCCAAGCGGGCCGCCAAGGCGCTGCGCTTCCTGTGTCAGGGCTACGATCAGTCGCTGGAGGAGATCCTGAACGGCGCGGTGTTCGAGTCGGACAGCGACGAGATGGTCATCGTGCGCGACATCGAGCTGTACTCGCTGTGCGAACACCACCTGCTGCCGTTCATCGGCAAGTGCCACGTCGCCTACCTGCCGCGCGGCCGGGTGATCGGGCTGTCCAAGATCGCCCGCGTGGTCGACATGTACGCCCGACGCCTGCAGATCCAGGAGCAACTGACCGGACAGATCGCGCAGGCCATCCAGGAGGTCACCGGCGGCTTGGGCGTGGGCGTGGTGGTCGAATCGCGGCACCTGTGCATGATGATGCGCGGGGTGCAGAAGCAGAACTCGTCGATGACCACCTCGGCGATGCTCGGTCGATTCCGCTCCGACATCAATACCCGGCACGAATTCCTGACGCTGATCCGCAACGGCAACTGACGGCTCGGCGAGCCCGGCTACCGTCCCCGGCGGCGCCCCGCCTCGATGGCCAGCCCGTCGGCCACGCTGCCGAACGCGTCCTCATCGATCGTGCGCGCGCTCGGGAACGCCGCGCCGACCACCCCGCGCAGCAAGGGCATCAGCGACGAGCCGCCGGTGTAGCACAGCGCATCGATGGCATCCGGTGCCACGCCCGCCAACCGCACCGCCTCCAGCGCACCCTCTCGTATGCGCTCGATCTGCGCACCGATGGCCTGTTCCAGCTCGGCGCGGCCGACCTCGGCGTGCACCGTCTCCCGCCCGGTGTCCAGCAGCAGCTCGGTGCCGGGCGCATCGGACAGGCGTATCTTGGCCGCCTCCACCGCCGCGGCGATCGCGTGCCCGCGGCGCTCGGCCAACGTGCTCGCCAGGCGCTGAACCCGCGCAGGGCTTGCCGCATCGAGCAGCATGGTGCGCACCTGATCGGCGGTCTGGCGGTCGTAGAGCTTGTGAATCCGGTGCCAGGTCGCCAGCTCGAACCAGATTCGTCCTGGCTGCACCCGATCACCGCCCTTCAGCCGCGACCCGTGACCCAGGTGCGGCATCGCCGCCGCCAGGCTGAACAGCTCGTCGAAGCGGTCTCCACCGATGCGCACGCCGGTACTGGCCAGCACCTGGGAAGCGGTGCCCGCCGGGCGCTCGGCCGCGGGCACGATGCGCACCACGGCGAAATCGCTGGTACCGCCACCGATGTCGACCACCAGCACCCGCTCCGCCCGGGTGGCCCGCGCCTCGTGCGCCAGCGCCGCGGCGATCGGTTCGTGCAGGAAACTCACATCGGTGAACCCGAGCCGGCCCAGCACATCGCGCAGGAACGCCTCCGGGTCGCTGCGCCCGGAGGCCTCGGCCTCACCGAAGCGTACCGGCCGCCCGACCACCAGCGTGCACGCCCGCGACGCCTCGGGAACGGCGCGAAAGACCTGCGCGAACAGTGCCTCGACCACATCGGCGAACGAGCGCATGCGCCCGCCCGCCGCGGTGCGCTCGTGCATCAGGCGGGTGCCCAGCACCGTCTTCACACCGCGCAACAGCCTGCCTTCTTCACCGTCCAGGTAGCGAGTGAACGCTTCCCGACCGAAGGCGACCGTGCCATCGTGCGCCCCGTAGAACACCGCGCTGGGCAGCGTGCGGTGCCGCTGCTCCAGCGCCAGCGGCACGGCCCGCCCGTCGCGCACGACGGCCAGCGCGGTGTTGGAGGTACCGAAATCCAGTCCCAGGCAGGGTCCGGCGGCGCGACCGCTCGACATCATGGCGGCTGGCCGACCCCGACGCGCTTGACGTGCGCCCACATTGACTAGGCCGGGACCGGCGCCATGTCGGCATCGGTGGTGTCGCCGATCGCCCCGTCATCGCCCTGCTGCAGCTCCCACAGCGTGGCGTAGAGCCCGCGCCCGGCCAGCAACGACTCGTGGGTGCCGCGCTCCACGATCACGCCGGCATCCAGCACCAGGATCTGATCGGCGTCCACCACGGTCGACAGGCGGTGCGCGATGACCAGCGAGGTGGCGCGACGGGCGGCGGCGTTCAAGCCTTCCAGGATGCTCTGCTCGGTGCGGGTGTCCAGGCTGGAGGTGGCCTCGTCGAACAGGATGATCGGCGGGTTCTTCAGCATCACCCGCGCGATCGCCATGCGCTGCTTCTCGCCACCGGACAGCTTCAGGCCGCGCTCGCCGACCACCGTGTCGTAGCCCTGCGGCAGCTGCTCGATGAAATCGGCCAGGTTGGCGCTGGCAGCGGCCCGTTCCACCTGCTCCTGCGGTGCGCCGGCGTCGGCGTAGGCCAGGTTGTAGCGGATGGTGTCGTTGAACATCACCGTGTCCTGGGGCACCACCCCCAGCGCGCGGCGAAGCGACGCCTGGGTGACATCGCGCACGTCCAGCCCATCGATCCGGATGGCACCGTCGTCGACGTCGTAGAAGCGGAACAGCAAGCGCGACAACGTCGACTTGCCCGCCCCCGACGGCCCGACCACGGCCACCTTGCGGCCCGGCTCGACCACGAAGCTCACCCCCTTCAGGATCGGGCGCTCGGGCAGGTAGCCGAAGTGCACGTCATCGAACACGATGCGCCCGTGGTCGACCTGCAGCTCGATCGCCTTGTCGCGATCGGCGATCTCGGGCGCGCGTTCGAGCAGCTTGAGCACCAGATCCATGTCGGCCAGCGCGTACTGCAGGCCCCGGTACACCACGCCGAGGAAGTTCAGCGGCACGAACAGCTGCAGCATCAGGGCGTTGATCAGCACGATGTCGCCCAACGTGATGGTGCCGGCGGCCACGTCGCGCGCCGCCAGCATCAGGATCAGCGTGACGCCGACGGCCACCAGCGCCGATTGGCCGAAGTTCAGCGTGCTCATCGTGACCTGGCTCTTCACGCCGGCATCGGCCCAGTCGCTCATGTGCCGATCGTAGGAGGTGACCTCCAGGCGTTCGTTGTTGAAGTACTTGACGGTCTCGTAGTTCAGCAGGCTGTCGACCGCCCGCCCGTTCGACAGCGAGTCCAGCCGGTTCATCTCGTGTCGGAACTGCATCCGCCAACCCGAGAAGAACAGCGTGAAGGCCACGTACAGCCCTACCGTGGCCACCACCACGGTCGTGTAGTGCCAGCCATAGCCGTTGAGCAGGATGCCGGCCACCAGCAGGAACTCCGCCGCGGTCGGCACGATGTTGAACACCAGCAGGTTGGTGATGGTGGACAGGCTGGAGGTACCGCGCGACAGGTCCTTGGAGATGCTGCCGGTGCGCCGCTCCAGGTGAAACGCCAGGGACAACCGGTGCAGGTGGGTCAGCACCCGCGTGGACAGGGTGTGCATCGCGCGATAGCGCACCCGCGAGAACAGGCTGTCGCGCAGCTCGTTGAACAACGAGCTGACCAGGCGCAGCAGCCCGTAGGCGGCGACGAAGCCCAGCGCGATCAGCAGGACATCGTCGCCCGAGAAGCCGTCCAGCAGGCCGCCGCGAGCCGCATCGACGGGATCCTCGGCCTTCGGACCGATCTGGCCGACCGGCGGCGCGGCACCCTGGTCCAGCGTATCGATGATGCGCTTGAGCACCAACGGGACCGCCACCACCGCCAGTTTCGCCACCACCAGGCAGGCCAGTGACAGCAGCACCCGGCCCTTGTACTCCCACAGGTAGGTGGAGATCGTCTTCAGATTCTCCAGGTCGCGCCGGTTGCTGTGCGGTGCCTGCTCGCGACCGGCCATCTAGGCGGACCTGGCCAGGTCGGCGGGCCGCTCGATCGCGCCGATCGCGTGCTCGACCAACTCGATCGCATCGTCTGCTCCCGGGGCACCTTCGGACAACCGGCGTCGCCACTGGCGGGCGCCGGGACGATCCTGCACCAGCGCGATCAGATGACGCGACATCGAGGCGATGCGCACGCCGCGAGCGGCCTGTCCCTGCATGTAGGCCGCGTAGGTCCGGGCCACCCGTACCAGGGCCGCGGTGTCGGTACCGTTGTCGATGCCTTCGCCCAGATCGGTGAACAGGCGGGCATCCGCCTCGGCCAGCAACGCCGGCTGGTAGTAGCCGGCGCGCCCGATCATGACGCCGTCCACGTGCACCAGCTGCGCCTCGATGCCCGCCCAGTCGGTGATGCCGCCGTTGATCGAGACGTGCAGGTCGGGGTGCATCGCCTTCAAGCGGTGCACGAACCCGTAGCGCAAGGGTGGCACGCTCCGATTCTCCTTCGGACTCAATCCGTCCAGCCAGGCCTTCCTGGCGTGCACGATCACCTGGCTGCAACCGGCCGCCGCGATGCGTGCCACGAACCGTTCGAGCACCTCGAAGCTGTCGTCGCGGTCGATGCCCAGCCGGCACTTCACCGTGACCGGCACCTCGACCGCGGCCGACATGCGTTCCACCAGCTCGGCCACCAGATCCGGCTCGGCCATCAGGCAGGCACCGAAGCGCCCGGCCTTGACCCGGTCGCTGGGGCAACCGACGTTGATGTTGATCTCGCCGTAGCCGTGCTCGGCACCGATGCGCGCTGCGGCGGCCATGATATCGGGCTCCGAGCCGCCCAGCTGCAGCACGACCGGCCCATCCACCGCATCGTGGCCGAGCAGGTGATCACGATCGCCATGCACCACCGCGCGCGCGGTGAGCATCTCGGTCCACAGCAAGGTGTGGCGGCTGAGCAACCGGGCCATCACCCGGAAGTGGCGGTCGGTCAGCTCCATCATCGGCGCGACCTGCAGCCGCCGATGAGCGTCCAGGATGGGGAGGGTCGGCGGTGGGGTCGGTGTCGCGATCGGCGAAGGGGCTGGCTGACTCATCGGCGCTTTATACGCGAAGCGGGCGAGCCTGCGATCAATGCGAGCGCTTCAGCGCCTCGAACGCGTCGAGCCTGGCGGCCAGCTCGGACAGGGCGGCACCCTCGGCCAGGGCGTCTGCCAGCCGATCCTGCAGGCTGGCCGGTGGCCCGCCCTCGCGCGGCGGATCCAGCTCCAGGTTGACCGGGAACGGGTAGCCGTCGGCCGCCGCGGCGATCACCCGCCGCAGTGCCGACGCCGACAGCGATCCGGCGCCACGACGCGCCAGCAGCGCCGGATAGATCGCCCGCACCAGCCGATCCCGATCGACCACCTCCATCATGCGCCCGAACGCCGAGCCGATCTGCAGCAGGTTGGCCAGGCGCTCGACCTCCGCGCTTCGGTTGTCGCCCGCTGCGTGCAGCAGCGCCGGATTGAAGAACAACGCATCGCCCGGTTCCAGCGCCACCTGCACCCGGTGCTCGGCGAACAGCCGATCCAGACCGGCGTGGCCGCGGGACACGAATCCCTGCGGCCAGTTCTGCGAGTGCGGCAGCAACTGGGTGGGACCGCTCTCGATCGGCATGCGCGCGTGCGCCACCGCGCCCTGCAGCGTCAGGCCCGCGGACAGGCGGTGCGCGCTCGCGGGCCAGCGACCGGCCGCCTCGGGCGTCTGGAAGCCCAGGTGGTAGTCGCGGTGCGGGGCCTGCGCGGTGCCGCCCGGGCGCACCAGGTTCATCTGCGCGGTGACC
>Ga0209303_1000077_pt1 | contig 122306 bp, 114 predicted proteins | sample SidtaG_3_FD_187449 | JGI IMG/M metagenome (GOLD analysis project Ga0209303, IMG submission 187449) | Marine algal microbial communities from Sidmouth, United Kingdom - Sidmouth_Asex1 metaG (SPAdes) (version 2) | ecosystem: Host-associated > Algae > Red algae > Unclassified | place: Sidmouth...
TGTTGTTACCGTATAGTAAGGAACCTGCTACGGGTTCTCTGATTCCATCGATGTCAACAGGAGGTGCTGCGACAAATGCGATTAGGAAACAAGTGGTAGCTGCGAGTAGTGTAGGGATCATCAAGACGCCAAACCAACCGACATAGATGCGGTTATTGGTGCTTGTAATCCACTGACAAAAATTCTCCCATGCACCGCGAGTTTCGCGTTGTTGTAGAGTAGTAGTCATGTGTTATATGATTGCGTTATTTATTTAATTGTCTAGGTTCGATTGAACTGACACTAATCAGTATAAAACAGTTTTGAGTTTTGTGAAGCTTTTTAATGAAATATTTTCTTGTATAAAGTATAAGTAGTTCTTATTTGTGTTGATGAATCGAACAATTACATATAGTCCAGCCCATACAATAGTCCCTACCTACGAATGCTTTAATCGATGTGATTACTGTAATTTTCGGATTGATGTTGGTAAAGGTACAGCCATATCTTTAAATGATGTTACTAAAACTTTGCAAAAGCTAGATTCAGACCATATTGCAGAGATTCTAGTTTTGAGTGGAGAAACCCATCCATTGTCTAGTAATAGAGCACAATGGTTCACAAAAATTTACGATATTTGTCAAATATCTTTGTCTATGGGCTTTTTACCTCATACAAATGCTGGTCCACTTAGCTGGTCAGAAATGAGACAGCTTAAAGAAGTTAATGTTTCGATGGGTTTAATGTTAGAGCAGAGCAATCCCAAGTTTATGCAGACAGTTCATCAACAAGCTCCCAGCAAACAACCAGAATTACGTTTGCAACAGTTAGAGTGGGCAGGAAAACTAAAAATACCATTTACAACAGGATTGCTTCTGGGTATTGGAGAAACCCAAACGGATATTGAAGATTCCTTAAAAGCGATCGCTCAAATTCAGAAAAAATGGGGTCATATTCAAGAAGTGATTTTGCAGCCTCATAGTATAGGTAGGGAACAAGAAGCAGATATTCCTAAATTTGATCCTAATCTTTTACCCGAAATCATTGCTTTGGCAAAAGAAATTTTACCAAAAAGCATTTCGATTCAAATCCCGCCCAATCTTGTGGCAGAGTCTACTTTTTTATTGAAATGTCTAACTGCTGGAGCTACAGATCTTGGAGGTATTAGTCCAAAGGATGAGGTGAACCCAGATTATCCTCACCCTACTTATAATTCTTTAGTTCAAATTTTAGAACCTGCTGGGTGGAGCTTAAAACCTAGACTACCTGTATATCCCCAGTACTTTTCTTGGTTATCGTCGACCCTGCAAAAAGCTGTCATAAACAAAAAAAAAACTTTAATTTTATAAAATAGTGATTTTTTGGATTGAGTCATGCTATGATTTATATCCGTGAGAACAAAGAGATTTAGTTCTTGTGTGTCACGGGTCGCTAGCTCAACGGTAGAGTACTCGGCTTTTAACCGATTGGTTCTGGGTTCGAATCCCAGGCGACCCATTTTTTATACTATACATTTATGTGACTTTACCCATAACTTTGCCGTTTAGGTAAGCTTATCCTTCCAAAACGACTTGGCAAGATTATGTTTCCAAAATGTCATTTGTTCCTAGAACATCATCATCGTGTTCAAATTGATAAATAGTAGGAAGTTCAACTTTATGGGATTCAAACTGAATGGTGACTCCCATCTTGCAACTAGGATAGCGTCCAAAAACATTTTTGCTGCCACCTCCAACATTACGAGATGGTTCTGATGTACGTATTCTTTGGATTAATTCTTGAGCTTGATGAGATAATCCCAGACGGTCACACCAAGCATCAAATTCTGACTGAGATAGCATTTAATCTTTCTCCTCATTTTGAGCTTCTTCAACAGGAAAAAATAAATAAGATTTTCCTTGCTTTTTGTCGCTTCTTTGCCAAGCAATACCATCGGGGTCTTTTTTCTTCGTCCATTCCAGAAATATTTCTAACCCTTCGTTTCTTTTGGCATTGATAGTTTTTGGTTTTCTTCTTAAACGTTCAGCTAGTTCAGATAGGGTTAGAGGAGATTTAGACACCGAAGAATTTTCAGATATTTCTCCTGTTGATGATTTTTCTCTGTGACTAGAATTATTGCCGTTTAAATGAGCAGATGAGTCTGTCGATTTTAAGCCTTGGTCATAACTAGATTTCTCATTCGGAGTGTTTCTAAAATCGGTAACATTTGGTTGAGAACCATTGTCTTTTTTCTGGGAATTAATATCCTGATTTATTCCTTTACCTAGATACTCCAGTAACTCTTGTAGCTTTTCTCCTTGATAAAACTGAAGTAGTTTTTGAGCAGCTTTCTTGGGGTTATCCATTCTTACCGATTTGGAACGATTTTTGATTCCCAGCAAGTCTTTGACAAACTCATTCAGTTTACGGCGGTAAGCAGGTTCTTTATCTTCATCATCTGGAACTGCGTTAGTATTAATGTACTCTTTGATTCTTAAGCCAACTAAATCTCGTCTATCAACGTATTCTCTTTCTTCGGCGGTAAGGTTATCAGGATCTTTGATGTCACGACCTAATTTAGCAGCAATGTCTATGGCTATTAAACCTCTGTCTAACAACTCTCCTATTACTGGAATTGCTTCTCCTGCTCTATTAGCTGCTCTTATACGCTTTTCATGGCTGGGATTAAATAACTTCGGCTTTCGAAGAGCCGAAGTTGCTAAGTCAGTTCTTTCGCCCTGATGAGATTGTACAAAAATCTCTCTGAACTTTCGTTGTACTTCTAACTCTGCTTCTAACAAACGGTCTAATGTTTCTATAGTTGTACCTAAACCATTAGGACGTTTGGCAGCGATAAAGGCTTTAAAATTCTCAGAATCATTTCCTTTGGTATACCGACAGTAATAAGGAGTGACTACACCTTTAGAAACATACAAACATTCCCAAGACTTATTTTCAATAATTTGATTGATTAGCTGGGGTATTTTCTCGACGAATGCAAAATCTTTCCCAATACCAGAGGCTATACTATCGGAGAAATAAAAAGCTTTGACTGCCTTTTCATGTTCGCCATTAGGCAATCGTTCATTTTCTGAGGCTACCTTTTGAATGACTGCGGTGTCAGGAGCATTATGTTGAGCAGGGTCAATAATAGTTACTTTCATGTCCATTACAAATCCTCCGTACCTTCTAATTTACGTTGATTAGCATCGGCAATTCTGTCGAGAAGCCATAAATAAATTTCTTCCCAACCTTCGTGTCCGATATGTCCTGTTAATGATTGTTCACATCTACGTCTTGATATGGTGTGAATCTCACTGATTCTTTTGCCTAATTGGTAATTATTTATACTTGGATAAAGTGTATAAGCTAGGTTTTGTGCTTTCGTATGAGCTTGTTTTCTGGCATAATTTGTTTTCTCATCTAATAGCCATGTTGCATATTCAGAAGGGAATCCATCAGGAACTTTCTCTGCTGGAGATTCAGTAACGCTATTAGAAGTTGAATTACCCAAAAACTCCTGACGTAGCAATTCAAATAAAGCTCTATCTCCCTGTAGCATTTGAGCTAAGTGAGCAGGAGTTTTACCCCAATGTCTCCAGATCTCTTTATTGGCTACTGCCCATTCCGCAACACTGGTGTACTCGTCTGAAATTTCCTCTCCATCAACAATTTGTGATGCTAACTCGCCAGTAGAAGCCAATGGTTGAAAAGAAGAGGTAATAGTTTCTTCATCCCCATCTCCTTCTTTAATTTCTTCATTATCTGACTTAGCATCTTCCTCTCGCTCATTAATTACATGAGCTACTTCATTCATGGCATCTATAGCCAATCGAATTAATTCAGGATGAGCAGGTATCAACGTTTCTACTGGTTCTGGATTATCTTCGGGAAACTTCCGTAATAAACGCCCTAAATCTTGCATAAAAGATAAAGGAGCGCGAATATTAGTTGCGTGAATACGATACTTTAGGCGTTTTATAGAGACACCTTCTCCCAACATTCCCACTCCAATAATCCAAGATCTTGCAGAACGACCTGTTTCTGCTGCAAATTCCTCAATCAATTTGCTTGGATCTTTTTTCTGAGAAAAGTTTGAATTTGGGTCATCATCTTTAGAAACGACAACCAAAGGTTCTTCGTTCGTAAGACGACGAATACGCTCCTTCATTTTTCGAGCAGCTTTAATTGTTGGAACTCGAACATAAACTGCACATTCACGAAGACCTTATGTACTTACGGCAAGCTTATGGGTCAAATACTTGATAATTGTTAATTTTTTATAACGTTAAAAGTCGATTTGAAGAGTATAAATATTTATGATTCAATACCTGGCAAAGTTATAGGTAAAGTCACAATAATTAATTGTCGTTGTTTCTATATTGCTGTCGCAGTTCACAGCCTGCTATCAATATAGAAACAACAGTATAGAAATAACAGTTTTTTGCTACATGATCCCAAAGCGATCGATAATTACTCTAGGTAGATCTTCCTTTTTGCCATTACTTAGTACCTAAAATTAATTATTTGTGTCTGTATTTCAACAAGAACGCTTATTATTTGACCCTGTTACTCCAGAAAATGACGCTATTCCTCTGATTTTTGCCTTTCCTAACGAATATACGATTGGTATTACGAGTCTGGGTTTTCAGATTGTCTGGGCGACTTTAGCAATGCGTGCGGATGTTGATGTCAGTCGTTTGTTTACCAATCTCAGTGAATTATTACCTCGCAGTCCTGAATTACTAGGATTTTCGGTATCCTGGGAACTAGACTATATTAATATTTTTAATTTACTCGAATCTCTAGATATTCCCCTCCATAGTCTTGAGAGAACAGCAGATCACCCTTTAGTATTTGGCGGTGGTACGGTTTTAACTGCCAACCCCGAACCTTTAGCCGATTTTTTTGATGTCATCCTACTTGGTGATGGGGAAGATTTATTAGATGACTTTATTGATGCTTATCAACAGGTGAGAAATGCAGATCGCCAGACTAAGCTCAAACACTTAGGACAAGTCCCAGGAATTTATATTCCTAGCCTATATGAAGTAACTTATCACAGTCTCGATGGTGCGATCGCTTCTATATCTCCTAAAGATAGTGATATTCCCCCCCAAGTCCAAAAACAAACCTATCGGGGTAATACTCTCTCTGCTTCTACGGTAGTAACCGAAAAAGCAGCCTGGGAAAATATTTATATGGTTGAAGTGGTGCGTAGCTGTCCTGAAATGTGCCGCTTTTGTTTGGCTAGCTATCTTACATTGCCCTTTCGCACTGCATCTTTGGAAGGTTCTCTCATTCCTGCCATTGAAAAAGGCTTAAAAGTAACTAGGCGTTTGGGTTTACTTGGTGCATCTGTGACCCAACATCCCGAATTTGAAACTATCCTTGATTATTTATCTCAACCCCAATATCAAGATGTCCGTCTTAGTATTGCTTCGGTGCGGACTAATACCGTAACTAAAAAACTAGCTGCTACTTTAGCCAACCGCGATACTCGTTCGATTACGATCGCTGTGGAAAGCGGTTCGGAGAAAGTCAGACAAATTGTGAATAAAAAACTGACTAACGAGGAAATAATTCAGGCAGCAGTTAATGCTAAAGCAGGAGGTCTAAAAGCCCTCAAACTCTATGGCATGGTAGGCATTCCTGGAGAGTCTATGAGTGATGTGGAACAAACGGTAGAGATGATGTCGGCGATTAAGAAAGCTGCTTCAGGTTTGCGCTTAACTCTTGGTTGCAGTACTTTTGTGCCAAAATCTCATACTCCTTTTCAATGGTACGGTGTTAATCCCGATGCCAAAAAACGATTGAAGTATTTGGAGAAGAATTTGAGAAGGCAAGGTATTGATTTTCGTCCTGAAAGTCACAATTGGTCAGTTATTCAGGCTCTCATTTCTCGTGGCGATCGCCGTTTAGGAAAACTATTACTTTTAACTAGGGAATTTGGCGACTCTGTGGGTAGCTATAAACGCGCCTTTAAGCAATTACGAGGACAAATACCACCCTTGGACTATTATATTCGCGATTTGTGGGATGTAGAAGATACAATACTTCCCTGGCAACATCTACAAGGACCATTACCCCAAAAAACTTTAGTCAAACATCTCAACGAAGCTTTATCAATTAATAATCAACCATCAACCATCAACAATTAACCAATATGCAAACCACATCTGAATATGTTTGTGCTTTTTGTGGCGAAACTAATAGTACTTTTGTCGATATTAGCGCGGGAATGCAGCAATCATACACCGAAGATTGTCAGGTATGTTGTCGCCCTAATGTTTTATATATTTGTGTCGATGAAGATACTTTAGATGTGGAAATACAAAGTGATTATCAAGAATAAAATATGGTTAGTTGCGATAAATAGAACACAATATTGAAACGAGTGGCATTATCTAGTCGAGCTAGGTTTTTAATGGCGATCGCTTTTAAATGGGGAAATAATGACCCAATAGCCAGTTTGGTTACTTTGTACAAGGGAATGCGATCTTCTAACAAAGACTTACTACCTCGAAGCTCGATATAGGTAGAATTAGAGCGATTAAAGTCAAGAGAATTAAAGATTTGCTGTAATTCAGGGTTATCTAAAAAAGATTTCCCAACTTGAGCATTACTAGGATTGAGTAGTACAGTTTTAGCGGATAAATTTGCTCCTTTAACGGATAAAGAGAAGCTCAAGGTTTGTTTATCACCATAAGTAGCCACGGTTGACTTATCCAACCAAGCAGATAAACCCAAAACATCAAAATAACCAATCCCAATCTGGGGTTGCTCAACATTGGCTAAAGCTGTTTGATAAGCTGCCGACTGCTGCAAATTCAAATCAATCGCTTGAGCTTGGTTAATCGCTTCTCTAAGTAATTGAGGAGAGTTGGCAAACAAAACAAAGTCCCCTACAAGCACGCTACTCCAAAGAGAAGAATTGCGATCGGCGACAATAATATTAGCTCGTTTATAGGTTTCGATCGTGGTGTTGTTTTTCTCCTGGTAAAAATCACGGAGACATTCTTGAGCCCGTTTCGGGTTTTTGGTCGCGAGTGCCAAAATGTAGCCTGGCTGAACTTTCTGTTGGGAACTACTGGGGAGATCTAGACTAGCGATCGCAAAAGTAATTTCATCTCCCAACCAGGGTTTGAGATCGTGTTGATAATCTAAACCGATTTTACTAGCCAAATCTTGCTCCCACTGCTGCCACTCTAAAAGATCGTGTCTTCGCTCCTTGAGGGGTAAAGTAACCTGATGCAAGGCATTTAACTTATCGGGATTGGTCAGTAAAGAAACGATTGCTGGAGCTTGCTTAGGCAAATATGTCGCAGCCTGAGGAAAATAATTTACGCCCCCTGTTAATAAAGCGAGCGAGCTACGGCTAACCAGCCAACCCCAACCCAAAAGCGCGACGAGGAAAATCGCGATCGCTCCTACGAGCAAAGTCCTAAAAAAAGCAGGAAATTTCATTACTCAAAGTATTTTTGGTATATGTATCAAAATAAGGGTTTGCGCGATACTTAAGATTATAGATATGCTCAACTCGTAAAAAAATTAACAATAAATCGCGAAGAAACTGAGGGAAAATTAAAACATAGTTAAAATATAGTCAATATTTTTAATAATTATAGTGTTTTACAGTAGTCCAATCCCTGAAATTGACGTAAATCAACTAGCGATAAGATTAGGATCAGCTGATTCTACTTTACAGTTGATTGATGTGCGAGAAAGAAACGAAGTGGCGATCGCCGAAATTACAGGATTTGCCATATATCCTTTAAGCGAGTTTGAACAATGGTCTGAACAAATTTTAAGTGAACTTCAACCAGAGGCGGAAACAATAGTTATATGCCATCATGGAATGCGATCGGCACAGCTATGTCAATGGTTGGCGATGAGGGGGTTTAGTAATGTTCAGAATGTTATGGGAGGTATAGATGCCTATTCCCGTTTTGTTGATTCTACTATTCGTCGTTATTAATAGACTGATTTATCTTTACAGAAAAAAAATTCTCAAAATTCTCAAATTAATATTCACTAGCAATTATATTTAATGGCACACCAATCCGATCTAAGTGCGAGATATCAAAATATATTAAAAGCTACTATTAAGCACTATATTGCTACCGCCGAGCCAGTAGCCTCAAAAACTTTAGCCAAGGAATATGACTTTAACGTTAGTTCTGCCACTATTCGCAATGTGATGGGACGGTTAGAAGAAGCAGGATTACTCTATCAACCCCACACATCAGCGGGTAGAGTTCCCTCTGATTCGGGCTATCGTACTTATGTAGACCATCTAATCGTACCGAATAGTAATGTCAAGAAGACTATTCAAAAATCTCTTCAAAAAGAGCTAAGGGTAGCTAGAGCTAGTTTTGAAGGCTTATTGCAGCGTGCAGCCAAAATGTTAGCAGCTTTAAGCGGTCATATTGCTTTAATTACTTTTCCTCAAAATTTTAATAGTACTTTGCGTCATTTGCAATTGGTACGAATAGCGGATAATCAAGTCATGTTGATTGTGGTAACAGATTCGTTGCAAACCCAGTCAATTTTGATTGAATCTCCTTTACAAAAAGATTCCACAGACGAATCAATTATTCAAGATGAATTACAAGTATTATCCAATTTTTTGGATTATCAACTAAAGGGACGTTCTTTAAACGAAATTACAACTTTAGACTGGGCTGAACTCGATCGCGAATTTACTCAATATACCGATTTTTTTACTACTTTACTAGATAGCCTCAAATTAGCTTTCCAGGCTCATAATACTAGCCCGATCTTAATTCATGGCGTAGCCGAGTTTTTGCGTCATCCAGAGTTTTCTCAGCTACAGCAGGTACAGACTCTTTTATCTTTGCTAGAAGAACAACAAGAGCAACTATTACCCGCTATTTTTACCTTCCCCCAAACAGAAAATCTTCTCAAACGGGTAACTATTAGAATTGGCGAAGAAAATTATCTCGAACCAATGCAAAGCTGTACTTTAATTTCGGCTAACTACTATCAAGATGATACTCCCGTTGGTAGCGTAGGTATATTAGGCCCGAAAAGAATGCTTTATGAAAATGCGATCGCCTTAGTCGAAAACACCGCTAACTATCTTTCTAATCCTTTTCAGTTACCAATGTAATAACTAGTTAAATTAAAAAAAATCATTATTACTACAATATGAGTAATAATGATTTTGTTATAATTATTAATCTTTTAATTTAGTATTCTACAAACTGTTCTTTCCTTCGGTGATCATTAATTTTGTCTTGAAATACTGTAGATTTAATAATAGTAAATATAGCAATTATTCGGGTGAGTAAAGATAGTTCTTCTTTTTCCTTGAAGGTTAAAACATAACCATTATCTTGAAACTTAATTATATATTTTTGAGTTTCGCAGCTTTGATCAATACTAGTTTGTGACAAAAATCTAGAAATAGGTATTTCTGCATAGAGAGTATCGCCAAAATCATATTCTTGCCATTTCAAATTCAGTCGTTCTATCTCTGTATGAATACTTGAACAATCCATCGATAATTCTTAGATAAACAACATCTCATATTGTAGGTTTACTAAACAAAATAAACATATTGTTTTGATAAAAAAAAGCAAATTATTGATGAAATATATATAAAGTAATTGTCTTATATCTTATTTACTTTTAAATACATTAAATTACTATTTTTAAAATAAATTATGAATAAAAAATAGAGGCGATAGTTAATTCGCCTCTTCGATATACAGTCTCAAACTCAAACTAATTTAATTCCTGGTCAGCCATTTTTGAGCGTTGAGACGTTGGATAGTATAAAGAACTAAAAGCTCTAGATTGACTCTTCTTTCATCAATCATAAAAGATTCTAGAGTGCTAGGAGGGTTGCCATAAGTCGCACTAGAAAACGCTTTTTGACCCTTGATATCTTCGTCGGGAAAATATACATTAAATTGGCGATCGCCATTATCCCATTTACCAATTACTTGCCAACAAGGTTCGTTGGGGTTTGCACCCTTGATTGGTACACCCTGCTGTACAAAAGTAAGCTCTAGATCTTCAATACCTTCTTCTGCCATTGCTTTAGTTAGCGTGGGCAGGTAATGCTCTTGAATAAATTCGCTAAATGGCTTGTCCTCTAGCTTGGGTGGTTTCTCTTTTTTAGCTTTTGCAGCAGGTTTTTTTTCTGCAGCGGGTTTTGCCTGTTTTTGATTGTTTTTTTCCTCAGCCATTTTTTACCAGATTTAAAGCTTTAGCTTGGGTGATTATTCGCTTGTCATTCTATCACGTCCATTTGGGCTGTTTCTGTTAGTCAGGCTTCTTTCGGGTTACGGCGATAAAATGGTTTTAGTCGTTTTAGGCTCTAGGCTTTAAGCTCTAAGCCTTTGAGGGATTTTAAAATCTCTACTTAAGTTTTTTCTAGTTTTCTACTAGCTAAAGACATAGCATAGCAACAGATAAAATAAATCACGGCTACAAATAAATATACTTCTCCGTAACGCCCCAGATATTTAGGATTGGCAATGATTGATTGAGACATCCCCAGAAGATCGGTAAGACCGACGATCGCCAGTAAAGATGTATCTTTAAACAAAGCAATAAACTGTCCCACCATACTGGGTATAACGGTTTTAAGTGCTTGGGGCAAAATAATAAAGCTCAAGGTATAAATTGGATTTAAGCCCAAGGCTTTAGCTGCTTCAGTTTGTCCGCGAGGAATCGACTGCAAACCCCCTCGAACATTTTCGGCAAGATAAGCAGCACTATAAATAGTAAAGCCAGCGATCGCTCGTACTACCCGATCCAGACGGACATCTGCTGGTAATACTAGCGGCAACATTACCTGTGCCATAAACAGAATAGTAATCAGAGGAAATCCGCGAATTAATTCAATATATGCCACTGACAGCCAGCGAATTATTGGTAAATTACTTTGTCTGCCCAAAGCCAGCAATACTCCAAAGGGGAAACACAAAACAATGCTGACAATGGCGATGGGAATAGTTAACATCAAGCCACTAACTCGATCCAATTTAATATTATTGGCGTTTAAGAGTAACCAAACATTAAAGCTAAAAGCCAACAACCACAACAAGGGCAACCAGCTACTAAGGTTAGGAAATTTTTTAGCTATCGTTTTCCCTGCTAAAGCAGCGACAATCAATAAGATCAGCATTCCTACGAGAATAATGCTAGATTGAATTCCCCCAGGAATAGCAACAGCAAAACAGGTGGCAGCAACAATGCCCAAGACAATCAAAATTCGCGGGCTGAATAGAGTTGCAGCTTTTTGAGCCAATATTCCCCAGGAGACACCGCCCAAACTGACAATTACCCCTAGAGTTACCCAAGCGCGCCACAGATCCTTAACAGGATATCTACCAACAAAAAACAACCGCCAGTTAGCGCCAATAACCTGCCATTGCGCCTGAGAAAATGCCCAGGTAAACAAATTACTAATAACCCAATAAATCAACCAGAGACTGAGAAGAGTCAAAATATAGTTGTACCAAGTACTAAAAAGATTTTGCCTAATCCACTTACTAGGACTAACTTTATTTACAGGTGGTCGATTTCCTGATTCAATATTCGCTACAGACATCTTTTAAAATTAAACATTTATTCAGTAGACATTTATCATTGTCGTAGTTGCTCAATATATGCCCAGTCTAAATAACAATAAATATGCGATCGCCTTTCATACTAGTACACCACAACTAGGAATAGCTATTAATAATTATGTTGGAGACAGTCGCGATCGAGTATGGGATTTAGGTAGAGGATTGGCATCGCAGCTACACCTATGTCTACAGGAAATTCTCACTCCCCAAACATGGCAGGATCTTGAGTTTGTCGCCGTAGCCAAAGGACCAGGAGGCTTTACAGGGACTAGAGTAGGAGTAGTAACCGCCCGTACTATTGCCCAGCAGTTAGACATTCCCTTATTTGGTATTTCCAATCTTGCAGCGATCGCCGTAGCCCAAAACTATCTTGGTAAAGATTTGTTAGCAGTAGAAATGGATGCTAGACGAGAACAGCTATTTACCGCTATTTATCAGCTAGACGATCGAGGATATTTACAAACCTATCTAGAAGATAGCTTGATGACAGCCGAACAATGGCAATCAACTTTGAATAACTTAGAATCTCCCTATCAACTAATTAAAGCAGAGGGCGATATTGCTACTACCGTAACTAACGTGCTGGATCTGGCTTATGCTAGCTGGCAACAAGGAATAACTTCTCAGTGGTCGGATATTGTGCCTTTTTATGGTCAACATCCAGTCAATCAAAATAAATCTTGAATAAGAAGTTAACCATCAACTCCAACTACCACTTCAGTACTTTGTTCATCAAGATCTCCTTGATTGTCAGGGTTTGTCGATCTTTGTTTAATCCATAAATAAACCGCAGGTACAAAATACAAAGCCAAGATTGATGAACCGCTAATTCCCCCTGTAATTGCGATCGCCAATGGTCGCCAGAAAGGACCTCCACTAATGAGTAGAGGAACAAATCCAGCGATCGTCGTGATAGTAGTAGTAATAACGTGGCGAGTAGCTTTTATTACCACATTTTCTACAGCTTGTCGTTTTCCTTCTCTTGCTTCGGTATGTTCATTTAAAGCCGAAAGCACTACAATCGTATCGTTGATTGCGATTCCCACTAAACCCATTGTGCCGATAATTGCCATAAAGCCTAAAGGCGCACCTGCAACCTTGAGGGAAAATAAAGCAGTTCCAATACAGCCTACTGCCACCCCTGCCACTATTCCTGCTTGGCGAAAAGAACCGAGAGATAGCACTAATGCGGTCATCATTACGACTAACAAAATTGGCACGTATAAGGCTAAATTTCCTTGAGCCTCACTACTTTCTGATAGTTCGCCACCCCATTCATAACGATAGCCAGGAGGTAATTTGAATTCTGCTGCTGCCAACTTATCCTCAAACTTTGCCTGGATAACAGAAGGTAGGACTCCTGCAGTAATATATCCCTGAACGATATTAACTCGCTGTTCGTTGCGACGGGCAATAGTTGATAGCTGTGGTTGTAGATTGAATTCTCCTAATGCAGATGTAGAGAGAAAATTATTGTTTTCCCTAGCTGGAGAACTAAGATTCAAGCCGATAATTTGGCTAAGATCTGCCCGTTGCGCATTACTAACTCGTACTCTAACAGGTAAGTTTTCTGTTGCTTCGAGAATTGAACCGCCGATCGCACCTTCTAAATATGCTTCAAGCTGCCCAGCGATCGCTGTATTAGTCAAGCCTGCTTGTCTAGCATTTTCTTCATCTATAGATAATGCCAGTTTAGGTAACGTTTCGCTGAGGTCATCCCGTACATGAACCACATCGGGAACACTGACTAAAATAGCTCTGACTTCTCTGCCCAAGCGTCTTAATTGTGCGAGATCCGAACCAAAAATCCGCATTTCAATCGGGGCATCAAAAGGAGGCCCTTGTTGCAGTTGTCTGACTAAAATACGGGCGGAGGGCAATTTAGCATCCAATTCATTTTGTATGTCTTGAATTATGGTTTCAACATCTAGATCGGTGTTTAGCTGCACCATTGCTTGAGCATAGTTGGACTGATTTTCTCGATTACCCGTAAAGTTGTAATAGAACTTGGGCGCACTTTCGCCAATAAACCAGTGAACATCTTTAATATCAGGATGGGCAAGAATTACTTCTCTTGCTGCTAATATTTTCTTTTGAGTTTCAGCGATCGCTGTTGAAGCAGAAAACTCTACCTCAATCTGAAATTGATCGCGGGAGACAGAAGGAAAAAACTGTTTTTTGAGACTTCCTGCACTGATAAAACCAATTAGCGGAATCAAGAAGCATAAGGCGATCGCTAGTAGCGGTTTGGTTTGGGTAAATCTTAGAGATTTGCGATAGGGATGAGCTAACTTAGGAGAAGTAAACCCTGTATTCCACCAAGCATCGGGTTGGAGTAACCAAGCCTGAATTTTGTTTAGGGTAGTTTGCGGTCTGGCTTCGTGCTGTAATTGAGCTATTTTTTGCTTTGTATTAGCCAGCATTCTCGCTGCTAAAGAGGCAATTACCGTCAGTGAAAGTGCTAGAGAAGTAATTAATGCCATAATTACCCCAATAGCGATCGAACCGACAAATTCCCCCGCACTCCCAGGAAGTAGAGCGATTGGCAAGAAGGTCATAATTGTAGTCACGGTAGAGGCAAACAGAGGTACTTTAAGATAATTAACCGTCTTAATTACCGCTTGGAGTGGTTCTTCTGCTCGATCCATCTCCAGTTTAATTTCATCTACCACCACGATCGCATTATCAATCAGTAGTCCTAAAGCAATAATCAATCCCGTTACCGACATCTGATGGATCGGAATTTTAATTAATGTCATCCAGCCAAACACCATCAAGGTAGTCAAGGGCAAAGCAATACCGACAACTAATGCCGAACGCCAGCCCATAGAAATTAAACTGACACCGACTACCAGTAGCGCACCAATAACTAGGTTTCCTAGTAGAGTACTAATTCGTTCTTCGACATAGGCACTTTGATCGAAAATCAGATTTAAGCTAACCCCTTGAGGCAAACTAGTTTCAAAATTGGCTATTTCAGCCTTTACCTCTGCTGCCCAGCGATCGATTCTTAACCCCGAATTCATCAATACCCCAACAACTACTGCCGGTTTACCACTTACCAAAGCCAAGTCACTCGTTGGTTGCCGAATACCTCGGCTAACAGTAGCAAGATCGCTTAAACGAGTAAACTGCCCGTCTTGATTTTGAATCGGGATCTGCCTAATTCTTTCAATAGTTGCCAACTCACTGTCTACCTCGATCGCAATATTAGAGCGATCGCTTCGATATTGTCCTGCGGATACTTTGGCATCACTTAGGCTGATTTGTTGTGCCAATTCTTGAGGAGAGAGTCCTATCCCTACTAGTTCGGTTGCGTCAATTTCTACCGTAACTTCTTCTTGCGGATCGCCAAAAATTTCTACTTCCTCTGTTCCACTAACCCCCCGCATCACAACTTCTAACTGTTCGGCATAACGCCGTAATATTGAATAATTCGGCTCGCTTGGTTGATTCCAAGTTAGAGAAGCGATCGCCGTGTATGCCTTGGTTTTTGACTCTTCTAGTTCGGGAACGCCAACCCCTACAGGGAGATCAGCAGCAGCATCAGCTATTTCATCTCGAACTTTCGACCAAATTGGTTGAGCATCTTTAACCGATTCAACCAACTCAATTGTCACTGTAGAAAAACCCACTCGCGAATTAGAACTTAGGGTATTAATCTCCTCAATCTCGGCAATTTCTCCCTCCAAAACTTCTGTCACCAAAGCTTCAACTCGCTCCGCACTTGCTCCAGGAAAAGCTGTTTTAACCACTGCTACGCGATTTACTAGTTCGGGATCTTCCTGTCGAGGTAAAGTCTGAAAAGATGAAAAACCCCAGGCAATGATGAGAATAAACGTCAAAATTAATAAACGAATATTGCGATAAAACGGCTTAACCATGATTCTTGAAAAATAAGAGATAATTACTCACTACTCCCTACTCCCTACTTTCACTCTTTGTCCTGGAACTAAACGATGTACGCCACTGGCAACAATTTGGTCTCCAGCTTGTAATGTTCCTCTGACCAAAACGCGATCGCCTGATTGATGAATGATTTCTACTGAATGTTGTTTGACTAAATAGTTATTCTCATCTTCTGCTTTAGTTATGCCATAACAAGTCCATAGTCCTCTAATGCCCTGGGTCAAAGCCTCCGTTGGTACCCAATAGCCACCGCTATTTAGATCCTGAGCTAGTTCTAGCCTTACTGTTTTACCAGGATTAACCTCAGAAATCGCTGAAGCATCTAGATCAAACACTACTACTTGAGTTCTAGTATTGGCGTTTACTTCTGGCAAAATAGATCTTACTTTTGCTTTGTATGTTTGTGAGCCTAGTTTGAGTGTTTGTGTACTGCCGACAATCAACTCGTTAGCGACTCTGCTAGGCATTCCTACCCGTGCTTGGGGAGTTGCATTCTCCATTAAACGAATAACTGACTGCCCCGCATTGGCTACTGTTCCTTCATCTAAATCTCTTTGAGCTACAATCCCTGCAAATGGTGCTTTAAGAATGCTTTGATCAAGATTGACATCGAGATCGGCAATTCTGGCTTCTAGCTGCTGTAATATCGCTTCTTGTGCAGTTACCTGTTCGGGGCGCGTACCGTTTTTTAATTCTGCTAAGTTACTGCCAGCTTGATCTAACCTTGCTTTTAGTGCCTCCTCTCCAAAAGAAAACTCGTCTAATTCTTCTTGGGCGATCGCTCCTTGAGCATATAAAAATTCTCTTCTTTGCCGTTGTTGTGACTGTAGTTTAAGCTGTTGCTCAATATCTTGTACCGCTGCTTGGGCTGCATCAATATCCTCAACTCTAGCCCCTGTCTGTAATTGCGATAACTGAGCCGATGCCCCTGCTTTTTCTGCTAGTAGCTGTTGGCGTTGGGTTTGGAGGTTGCGCGTATCTAGTTTGGCTAATGGCTGTCTTTGGTTTACGCGATCGCCTTCTTCAACATATATTTGCTCTATTTCACCACTACGCGAAAATCCTAAATCACTAGTCCTCACCGCAGCAATCTGCCCTGTATAAGTGCGAGATACTTGATAAGTATCTACTGGTTGAACTTCAATTGTCTCTACAGGTAAAACTCTAGCTGTGGTTTCGGCAGGAGTATCATCGGCTGAAGTCATCAAGATCGGACGAGCCAGCAAAAATATTAATCCGATACCGCCAATCGCCAAAAGCAAGTAAAAGTATTTACCTCTATTGTTGGAAGTACGTTCGGCTAATTTTAATGATGATTGATCTTGGGAATCTGCTTGGGAGATTTGCTCGGAACTCATAAACCACAAAAATAAAAGTTTTAGCTCAGTCGATTGTTTTAATTTGAATTACATCGATTCGAGCAGAAAAAATACTGATCTATTCAGCAAAATAAAAAAGATTAGCTAGTCAAAATAAATTTATACGAGATATTATAATTAAAACAAACGTTTGAAAATAGATCAACCCTAAAAAAGAAAATTAATTATAATGTCTATCCTCAAAAATAGTTTTGTCGTCCTCGACGTATTTCTCGATATTATGGGAAAGCTTCTAACATTTGTTTGAATATGACCGAAACGAACTCTACAGATACCAAAGAACAGATTCTCAATGTTGCCGAACGACTGTTTGCGGAGCAAGGTTTTGCAGGTACGTCCCTTCGTAGTGTGGTTCGAGAGGCTAAGGTTAATTTATCTGCAGTCAACTATCATTTTGGCTCAAAAGAAGGTTTGTTGAGGGCGGTGATAGCACGAACAGCCCAGCCCATAGTAGAAAGTGAGCTTAACAAACTCAAGCAGTATCAGGCAAAATACGAAAACCCTACAGTAGAAAAGATTTTAGAAGCATTTTTGACTCCTGCTTTGGAGGTAATTCTTAATAGTAACAATCGATTCAACGAAACCTCTGCTCAACACAACATCAGCTGCGCGAGGTTTATGGGACGCTGCCGTTTAGAACCAGATCCTGTCCGCAAGATTGCAGAACAAGAGTTTGGTGAGACTCAAAGAGCTTTTCTAGATGCGTTGGGGCGATCGCTTCCCGATTTATCTCGTACCGAACTCACCTGGAAACTAGATTTGGTAATTGCTGTACTGCTAAGAGTATTAACCGAAGCTAATAAGCCTGGTGCATTAATTCAGAATAACAATCCCGAAACAATTAAAACTACTGTATCTAAGCTGATTCGTTTTTTAGCACCAGCCTTGCGTTCTTAAATCTGCTGACTCTAATCGATCTACGTACTGCAATCTATCAACCGACATGAGAAAATAACCATTAGAATGACTATAAGTTTTCCATATATTTTCTATAGCTAAACATATATATAAATGACTTCCATCCTTACTCTTTCGCCCAAGCTCAACGCGCCAACCATAAAAAAGCTTGATAATGGTTTAACTATAATTGCTGAACAAATGCCTGTTGAAGCCGTGAACCTCAATGTCTGGATCGATGTAGGATCGGCAAAAGAAAATGACGAAATTAATGGCATGGCTCACTTTTTGGAACACATGGTTTTCAAAGGTACGCCAAATTTAAATATTGGTGAATTTGAGCAGTTAATTGAAGAACGGGGTGCGGTAACTAACGCTGCGACTAGTCAAGACTATACCCACTATTACATTACGACTGCACCCAAAGATTTTGCCGAACTAGCGCCCTTACAGCTAGATGTGGTGTTAAACCCTAGCCTAGAAAATGAAGCTTTTGAACGAGAAAAGCTAGTAGTATTAGAAGAAATTCGTCGTTCGGAAGATAGTCCCCGCCGTCGTACTTTTTATCGGGCAATGGAAACCTGTTATAAAACTTTACCCTATCGTCGCCCCGTACTTGGCCCGGCAACGGTAATTGAAAACTTGCGATCGCAGCAAATGCAGCAATTTCATGGTGCCTGGTATCAACCCCAATCCATGACAGCCGCAGTGGTAGGTAATTTACCTGTTGAAGAGTTGATTGATACTGTTAGTACAGCCTTCGATCGCCATTATGATGCTGGTAGTCAGTATGCCAAAAATACTATCCCCGATCTGACTCCAGAACAGTCTTTTAGAGAAACTGTTCGTCATGAATATACCGATGAATCTTTACAACAGGGACGGTTAGTAATGATGTGGCGCGTTCCGGGGATGGAAAACTTGGATGAGACTTACGCCTTAGATATATTGGCGGTAATTTTGGGACAGGGTAAAGTATCCCGTTTATTTAGAGAATTGCGCGAAGAAAAAGGTCTAGTCAATCAAATCGGTGTCAGCAACATGACCCAGACTCATCAGGGAGTATTTTATATTTCTGCTGCCTTACCTACCGAAAATATTGCCGAAGTAGAACAGGCGATCGCCAACCAAATAAGAGCTATTCAAACCGAACCAATTGCTGCCAAAGATATCGATCGCATTCGGACTCAGGTGGCCAACCGCTTTGTCTTTGCCAACGAGCGTCCCAGCGATCGCGCTAACCTCTATGGTTATTATTATTCTCAGCTACAAGATCTTGCTCCTGCTCTTAATTATCCCCAACACATTCAATCTGTATCCGCCCAAGATTTACAAACAGCAGCCCAAAAGTACCTGAATCCCGATGCTTATGGCATAGTAGTAGCAAGAAATAATTGATGACACGCCCTAATCAGGATAATTCATAGGACTGCATACTTGATATCATGCAAGGTATAGGCAATGAACTAAACAGCGAGCCACAAGTCAGCGTGATTATACCTAGCTATAATTGCGCTGACTACATTGTTCAAGCTGTAGAAAGCGTCCTCATGCAAGAGGACTGCACTTTTGAGATCGTGATCATTGATGATGGTTCGACAGATAATACAAAGGAAGTTTTAGCACCCTGTTGCGATCGCGAAGCCAAAGGTCACGATCGCATTCGCTATGTCAAACAAAAAAACCAAGGAGTTGCAGCAGCCCGCAATCATGGTATATCGATTGCCAAAGCTGGTCTAATCGCCTTTTTAGATGCGGATGATTATTTCTTTCCTGGGAAGTTAGCTGCCCAGATAAGCATCTTACTCAAGCGTCCCGATATCGGGATAGTTCATAGTGGTTGGCAACGGGTTGATGCAGAAGGGAATAAATTATTAGATGTTCGTCCTTGGGAAAACATTCCCGAACTAAATCTAACTAATTGGTTGCGCTGGAAACCAGTATTACCCAGTGCCATGATGTTTCGTCGTGAATGGTTACAATATGTTGGCGGTTTTGACCCTCGTTTTCCTCCCGCTGAAGATACCAATCTAGTTTTAAAATTGGCTTTAAAAGGTTGTAAAACTGCTTGGCTTAGAGAAGTTACAGTATACTATCGTCAACATACAGAAAGTGCCATGCACAAAGGTTTGCCCCAGGCGCGATCGCTTTTGGCTGTCACCGATAATTTTTTTGCCCAACCCAACATACCAAGTCAGATAAGATTAATCGAGCAGTCTGTCCGTTATGGTACTTTGACTTGGATTGCTTGGTATCTTCACTATACGGGGCATCAAACTGAGACGATCGAGTATCTTAAACAAGCCTGGCACTATCGTCCCAATTCGGGTATGGAAACTTTAGTCAGTTGGATTGAAAGTTTTGCTGAGTTTTCTCGTAACTGGGGAGTAGAATTTGATGTTAATAGTTTGACCAACTCTAGCGAATGGCAAGATTTAGTTAAATGGTTAATCGAGCGCACTAATAGTAATTTAGAAGTAAGTTAGTTAATGATTGATAATTGAATAACTGAAACAATAAACTAAATTATATTCATGACTATTGCGCGGACAATTTGTGTGGGGTTTCTAGTTCTAATCGTCATCGGAACACTATTACTGATGATGCCCTTTGCCACTACAACAGGGGAATGGAATAGCTTGATTACCGCCTTATTTACTTCTACCTCTGCTGTCTGCGTGACTGGTTTAGCGGTGGTGGATACGGGTAAAGACTTCTCCTTTTGGGGACAGTTAACTATTTTGTTGCTAATTCAAGTCGGTGGTTTGGGATACATGATGACCACTACCTTTTTGATTTTACTCTTGGGTAGGAAGTTTGACCTCCGACAAAAATTTGCCATTCAAGAATCATTTGATCGCCCTTTTTTGCAAGGAAGTAATAGTTTGGTGCGATCGATCATTGCCACTACCATGATTTTTGAAATTACGGGAATTTTCTTATTACTACGTACCTTCGTCCGAGAGTTTGGTTGGTCAACTGGTATATGGTATTCAGTTTTTCATAGCATTAGCGCGTGGAATAATGCAGGCTTTAGCTTGTTTTCTGATAGTTTAGTCGGCTATCGTTCTTCTTGGTCAGTTAATCTAATTATTCCTGCTTTAGTAATCTTTGGGGGCATTGGCTATCAAGTAATTATTGAAATGTACCTGTGGGCAGTTAATCAAATTAAAGGCAAGTCCGAAAGATTTTGTTTTTCCTTAAATTTTAAGGTGGTTGTTAGTACTACTCTTTTGTTGTTGTTGGTGGGTACAATAGCTTTTTTTCTTACCGAACTAAATAATTCCGCTACCTTAGCCAATTTGAGTTTTAAAGATAAATTCTTAGCTGCCTGGTTTCAATCGATGTCTACCAGAACAGCAGGGTTTAACAGCATCGATTTAGGTGAAATGACCACTGCGGGCTTATTTATCACTATGGGATTTATGTTTATAGGAGCAAGTCCTAGTGGTACTGGCGGAGGTATTAAAACTACAACCTTTAGAATTTTATACAACAGCACCAAGTCAGTTTTACGTGGTAAAGATAAAGTGGTTTTATATCAACGGGAAGTTCCTAGCACTTTAATTCTTAAGGCGGTAGCGGTAGTATTTGGAACGGCAGCGTCTATTGTCTTGGTAACTTTTTTGATTTCGGTGATCGATCATGACTTTCAATTTCTGCCAATTTTATTTGAGGTTATTTCTGCTTTTGCCACTGTCGGTTTATCTACAGGCATTACCTCTAGTTTTGCTACCGCTTCTAAGATCGTCTTAGTATTTGCGATGTATATTGGTCGAGTCAGTATTTTGATCTTGATTGCCGCTATTATTGGCGATCCTAGTCCTAGTACTTTGCAATATCCTGAAGAAAATCTTTTGGTTGGTTAGTAATTTTTATAAAACAAATTAATCTGTATGTTGAGTTCATAGATTAAAATGCCAATAGTTAAAATTAGAATTATTCAGGTAAAAGGCAAAATTGAAATCTCTCAATTTTTTAACTAACTCCCGCCCCAAAAATCGTCAGTTTGCCGTAATTGGTTTAGGACGTTTTGGTCGAGCGGTATGCACTTCTTTGCATAAAATGGGTTACGAAGTATTGGGTACAGACATTGACGAAAAGTTAGTGACTCAAGCTTTGACCCAAAGAATTGCCTCCCATGCTATTCAGCTTGATTCTACCGAGCCAGAATCTCTCAAAGAAGCTGGTATTTTTGAAATGGATACGGTAATTGTCGCTATTGGTAATTATCTCCAAGAAAGTATTATAACTACTCTCAATGTTAAAGAGGCGGGGGTAGAACAGGTTGTAGCCAAAGCCTCATCAGAGATTCATGGTAAGGTATTACGTCGAGTTGGTGCAGATCGGGTAGTATTTCCTGAATACGAGGCAGGTTGTGCTTTAGCCAGTACCCTAACCCAACCTGCTTTTCTAGAACGTTTTGAATTAGATCCTGAAAATAGTATCGTCGAGGTATTAGTACCAGAGGAATTTAACGGTAAAACTCTTGCTCAACTCGATCTACGTAAAAGATTTGGTCTAAGTGTTTTAGCCCTTGGTGATGGAGATAAGTTTGTGACTAACCCCAATCCTGGTCAAATACTTAATGAAGGATTAGTGATGGTGGTGATTGGCAATAATAAAGATTTACAGCGGTTGCCGATTTGAAGCTTATTTAAGCTACTTTTGAAAGTATTATTGTCTTATAGAAAGTTGTACCCAGTATTCAGTCTTACTAAATTTGTGTTCGTCCATAGTCAACGAAACAATCAGGGTTGACCAACTTGCGATCGCGTAGCGGAGCCTTGGGCTGATCGCGCTTACCCTGGTTAATAAGTCTGTTCAAAACATCTAATCTTCAGAAAAGTTGTTGATCTCTAATACTTATATAACAGGGTTTTTGCTATTCTTTAGTTGCCATACCAGAAATTAAAGAAAAAATTACATCAAAGAGTTCCATAATTTTTTGTCCAATAGAGACTCCAAAGATTTGACATCTTCATAAAGCATATCTGTAAGTTTTTGGCGCATCTGAGCAGAAATTGCTGGTTTTTCTTCTGTTTTGACGTTGAAATCTCGGAGAAACGTTCTAATTTTGTCACGCCAAACTAAAGGGAAAATATTTTTAATAACGGGAAAATCTTTTTGAATTAGTTGTTCGATTGGTTTAAAACGCATCGAGCCACCAGCATTGACACGCCTAACAGTTGGTTGAAAATCTGGAGAAATTTCTAGAAAATTGAAGATTTCGTTAAATGACTTGGTTGTATCTTGCAAAAACTCTTCAAAAATAATCACTTTAACTTGATCTCGACCGAACAAATCGATGTATCTTTTGACTTGGTGATAGTATTTAGCTCTTTCAACATAAAGATAACCGTAGGGCCATCCCTTATGAGTTGCCAAAAATTCTGGAGATAACCGTTGATCTTGTGTGGCAACTGCTGTTTCAAAAGAATCTGTTTCATCACCTCTTCGACGTTTGAAAGCCCAAAGAGAAAATGCCATATCAATAGGATTTCTCAAAATCATCATGATTTTGGTATCGGGAAAAGTTTCTTTAATCGCAAAAGCAGCATCTTCACTATATATATATCCTGCAGATGCTTCTGCTCTTATTTTGGCTGACTCAGAATTTTTATTTTTGAATAGGGAGATATACTCTTCAAAAGAATCTACTGCTAAATTGGGAATAAAATAGTGAGGTTCTTTAACAGGAGACATATAAATTTCTGGATGCTGTCCCAAGCAATTTGCTAATAAAGTGGTTCCTGATTTAGCTGCTCCTACCAACAAAAGATTTGGCAATATTTGTTGATTTTCTTTGATAATTTTATTTATTGAATCAAGTTGATTGTCCATAAGTAAAATAAAAGTAATATACTAAAAAAAATTTAGATCAACTGTATAATTTAACATTATTTTCAGAAAATTTTACAATTTAAATCGATCAAATTATTTAAATCGCAAGCAAAAGCGATATTGATAATCAAGGTTTTACGGTTGGTTACATCGTCGCACAGTTAACCCAACTAAAATGAAATGGTTGGTACTAAGCGGTAAATTGGGAAAACCAGAATTTAGGGTTGGGGTATCCTACCTAACTTGGCGGTTTGGTTCTCGTTACAATTACATTGAATCAATTATACGAAGTTCCTAAAACTAAATCCATCTATGTTCAAATGCAACTACAACTATGTTTAGTTTGAACACAGATAGGTCGAACAAATATATTTTTAATCAATAAAATCATTATTTCTATTATTTACAGGTTTTAATTCCCTAGCTAAGAAATCCGAAAATATGCAACCAAATAATCCCCAAAAATTTACTGAAAAAGCATGGTCGGCGATCGCAGCTGTCCAAGATATTACCAAACAAAGTCAGCAACAGCAGGTGGAAACAGAACACCTGTTCAAAGCCTTACTCGAACAAGATGGACTGGCTAACAGCATCTTTAATAAAGCAGATCTAAGCATTCAACGATTAAACGATAAAGTAGATAGCTTTATTGCTAGTCAGCCCAAAGTTAGCAATTCTAACGGTAGTGTTTTTTTAGGACGTAGCTTAGATACATTACTAGATCGCGCCGAAAAGTACCGTACTGAATTTGGCGATGATTATATTTCCGTCGAACATTTAGTGCTTGGTTTTGCTAAAGACGATCGCTTTGGCAGCAAACTATTCCAAGAAGTGGGCGTAACGGAAAATAGACTCAAGGAAATTATTATTCAGGTACGGGGAAAACAAAAAGTGACCGACCAAAATCCCGAAGGGAAGTATGATGCTTTGGAGAAATATGGTAGAGAATTAACCAAACTAGCCAGAGAAGGCAAATTAGACCCCGTAATTGGGCGAGATGAAGAAATTCGACGCACGATCCAAATCTTATCCCGACGTACTAAAAACAATCCCGTCCTGATTGGTGAACCTGGGGTCGGTAAAACTGCCATTGTTGAAGGGTTAGCCCAACGTATCATTAACCGCGATGTTCCTGAATCATTACGCGATCGCACTGTGGTTGCTTTAGATATGGGTGCATTGATTGCGGGGGCAAAATTACGAGGTGAATTTGAAGAACGTCTTAAGGCTGTATTAAAAGAAGTAACCGAATCTGAAGGTAATATCATTCTCTTTATCGATGAAATTCATACCGTAGTCGGTGCGGGTGCAGCCCAAGGATCGATGGATGCGGGCAATCTACTTAAACCAATGTTAGCCCGTGGTGAGTTGCGCTGTATTGGGGCGACTACCCTAGACGAGTATCGTAAGTATATTGAGAAGGATGCAGCCTTAGAAAGACGTTTTCAATCGGTATTAATCGATGAACCTAATGTAGTCGATACTATCTCTATTTTGCGAGGACTCAAAGAGCGTTACGAAGGACATCACGGGGTAAGCATTACCGATACGGCATTAGTAGCTGCTGCTACTCTATCTAACCGCTATATCAGCGATCGCTTTTTACCCGATAAGGCGATTGACTTGGTAGATGAAGCAGCAGCTAAATTAAAGATGGAAATTACTTCTAAGCCAGAAGAGTTAGACGAAATAGATCGCAAAATTCTGCAGTTAGAGATGGAAAGATTATCTTTAGAAAAAGAAGATAATCCAATTTCTAAAGAAAGATTAGAGAAGCTAGAAAAAGAACTAGCTAATCTCAAAGAAGAACAATCAGGAATTAACGCTCAGTGGCAGTCGGAAAAAGAAGTTATTGACCAGATACGCGCTCTTAAAGATGATATTAACTCCATAACCATTGAAATTGAGCAAGCAGAGCGAGACTACGATCTTAATCGGGCTGCAGAATTACGTTACGGTAAATTAGCGCAGCTACAGGAAGAAGTAATCGAAATAGAACAAAAATTAGCCGAAAGACAAACTACAGGTAAGTCTTTGTTGCGAGAAGAAGTTTTAGAGTCTGATATAGCAGAAATCATTGCTAAGTGGACTGGTATTCCTCTTAAAAAGCTGATTGAGTCAGAAAAAACTAAATTACTACAATTAGAAGCAGAATTACACGAACGAGTAATCGGACAAGAAGAGGCGGTAACGGCTGTTTCCGATGCTATTCAGCGTTCTCGTGCAGGACTAGCCGATCCCCAACGTCCTACCGCTAGCTTCATTTTCCTTGGTCCAACTGGGGTAGGTAAAACTGAACTAGCCAAAGCGTTAGCCCAAAATCTCTTCGATACCGAAGAAGCCCTAGTGCGGATCGATATGTCCGAGTATATGGAAAAACATTCGATCTCTCGTTTAGTCGGTGCGCCTCCAGGGTATGTTGGTTATGACGAAGGAGGACAGTTAACCGAAGCAATTCGTCGTCGTCCCTATTCAGTAATTCTATTTGACGAAATTGAAAAAGCTCATCCTGATATCTTTAACCTGATGCTGCAAATCTTAGATGATGGCAGACTGACAGATTCTCAGGGACGTACTGTAGACTTTACCAATACGATCATTATTATGACCAGTAATATCGGTTCGCAGTATATTCTAGATGTAGCAGGGGATGATAGCCAGTACGAAGAAATGCGATCGCGAGTAATGGCGACGATGCGCGATAGTTTCCGTCCTGAATTCCTCAACCGTATTGACGATATTATTATCTTCCACGCCTTAACTAAAGCTCAACTACGAAATATTGTTCAGCTACAGGTTAAGAGTTTGGAGAAACGTTTGGAAGAGCAAAAACTATCTTTGAAAATCTCTGATAGTGGTTTAGATTATCTCGCCGATCTTGGTTTCGATCCTGTATACGGTGCCAGACCACTAAAACGCGCTATTTCTCGATATTTAGAAACAGCGATCGCTAAATCTATTCTACGAGGTGATTATCAAGGTGGTGATACGATCTTTGTCGATGTAGAAGGCGAAAGATTAACCTTCAAACGTCTAGGAGTGGAAATGTTGACTAGCTAAATTAAGCAGAATTATTTCTCGCAACTGTTAATTATTTTTAACGATCGGTATTTAGCTCTCATTTTATCAGTAAAGGGCAATTTGTAGGCGAATGTACCACAACGTTCGCCTTTTTTAATGATTAATTTACTAATTAATAGATTTTTGAGATAAACGTATTTGTCTTTTCTCAAATAGAAAATGACGCATATCTGGAGTTTGCGTAAATAAATGTATCAAGCCATCCAATTTACAACACTACCTATCTAGATTAAGATACGGTTTGGGTAAAATTACAAATTTTAAATGTTGGTCAGAAAAAAAATAGACTACTATCCTATAACCATAATATTACTAATATTTACCGTCGATTTATTAGTGTTTTTCCTCAGTCCTTCGGTGATCTTAACTCTGTTGTGGGGCTTGAGCAGTATATATGTAAAAGGCTTTACCTGTTCTCTAAACCATCACCATCAACACTACAAATTCTTCTCGAAGCAATGGGCAAATAGAGCAATTGAATTTGTTATGGGTTTGCAAACTGGGGTTGTTGGCGAACTTTGGGTTTTGCACCATACTTTAGGTCATCATCAAAACTACCTCGATCAGCAAAAAGATGAATCAGGTTGGCAAAATGACCAAGGCGAAACCATGAATGTGTTTGAGTACACCATCAAAGTTGGCACTAGTGCTTATGCTAGAGGATTAAAAGTTGGTAACCAATATCCTCGCGAACAAAAACGTTTAATTCAAAATATAATTGTTACCTTAGTCGCGATCGCGATTTTGACTTGGTACAATTGGTACAACGCTTTAGTAGTGTTTGTTTTGCCTATGCTATCTTTGCTTTATGCTACGGTATTTGACACCTACAAACACCATGCAGGATTAAATACAGCCGATCCTTACCTAGCAACCTACAATATTATTGACCCTACCTACAATTGGTTTACCTGCAATCTTGGCTATCACACTGCTCATCATCTTCAGTGTGGCAAGCATTGGGCAGAATTACCAGCACTACACGAACAAATCAAAGACAAGATACCCCAAGATTTATATCGAGAAGCGAGCTTTCCTTTCCGTCAAATTACTACGTTGACAAGCTTATTTAAAAAACAGGTGTTAGGGAATCAGACATAAATTTATCTCAAAATATAGCGATCGCACTTTGATCATTGCATCTTTTGATCGGATATAACAGGGGTAAGAATCTTTTAGTTTTAACCCCTATTATTCACTAAGATAATTATGCTAAAAAGAATTGCTTCTGATGCTTTGGGATTGAGCGATATTGGTATTATTGTCAAACCTCAAGATTATGACAAAGTAGAGTCTGATGATTTTATTCTGCACGAAGAGAAAGAAAAAATCTTCTTTTTAATTAAATCCAAAGCAGATGAATATTGTTTTACCAACAAAGCTTTAATCCATGTTGATGGAGCATCTGCAGTTAGTAAAAAAAAGACACTCAAGCGTCTAGATTATAGTAAATACCCAATCAAAAATGTTTTTTTAGAAACTGCTGGCACAATTGATCTTGATATTGAAATAAAATTTACCATTGGCACTTATCAGTATTCGATTGATGTCCATAAACAATACATCCAAGAACTAAAATATTTGTACAAGGCTTTAATTAAAATTAGCTCGATTCAAGATACCAATAGTCAGCATCTTAAATATGCTCATAGTAGTTTAGATATTGCCAGCCAATCTGTTAGTCGTTCTTCTAGTTCTCAAACGACACATCAAGAATTTAAACAGATTAATGAATATGTTTTTGAATGGCTAACTCATTTTCACGCTACATACAATACCAAAGACTTTACTGCCGCGTTTGAAACCTATATCAACTAGGATATTGATCGTCATTATGTTGATAATAGCTCTTGCTAAATCTGAAAAACTGACTATCATAGATAAAGCACCACTACCGCGTTGGTGACTACCTTCCAAGTTTATTGATCTATGCTTGATTTATGAGGGAATAGCAATAGTTTTTGTGGAAGTATACCGAGCTTGTACTCGGAAATGGATACAAAGGCAGCCAATTCCCACCCTGGACTTCCAGGTCATAAACTTAGGTAAAACGGCGTGGCGGTGGGCTATCTATTAGTTTTTTCCTCTTCACAATCTAAAAATTAATAAATTCTAAACTGTCAAAAATGTAACTAGAAATACCAGATCTACCCAGATCTACAAGGTATGATTAGCTAATTTACTGGCAGTGTACCTGTTTGATGCAAAAACTATCACAGTCTCTTTACCAAGCTGAATTCGGCGCCAATATATTTAATTTAAGCAATGGATTAACTATTATTCATCAATATCTACCAGCAACTCCTGTGGTAGTGACAGATGTTTGGGTAAAAGCTGGTGCGATCGCTGAACCCGAAGAGTGGTCGGGCATGGCACATTTTTTAGAACACATGATCTTCAAAGGTTCTCCCAAGATTATGGTTGGAGAATTTGATCGCTTGATCGAAAATACAGGAGGAGTAGCTAATGCAGCCACTAGTTATGATTACGCTCATTTTTATCTAACTACTGCAGCACCTGATGTAGCTAAGACTTTACCCGCTTTAGCAGATATATTGTTACGGGCTACTATTGCCGACGAGGAATTTATTCGCGAACGAGAAGTCGTCATTGAAGAGATTTATGCAAGTAATGACGATCCAGATTTTCTGGGGTTTCAGGCTTTGTGTCAAAATACTTATCAGCATCATCCCTACCGACGCTCGATTTTAGGCAATCAAGATGTTCTTCTCAAACATACTCCCAATCAGATGCGTTGCTTTCACCGTACTCATTATCAACCAGAAAATATGACAGTGGTGATCGTGGGAGGAATTGAACAAGAAGTAGCTTTAGCTTTAATCAACGATAATTTTAGTGATTTTAGCGTGCGTTCTGAATGTCCTCCCGTAACTATCGAAGCAGAACCACCAGCAGTTACGATTAGCCGTCAAGAGTTACATTTACCCAGAATTGAACAGGCACGCCTTTTGATGGCTTGGATTTGTCCTGGTTCGCAGTATTTAGAAGAAGCGATCGCTTTAGATTTGATTGCTCTTCTTTTGGCAGGAGGGCGCAGTTCAGGCTTGGTTAGGGAATTACGAGAAGAGAGACAGTTGGTAATCGATCTTGACTGTAATCTATCTCTCCAAAAAGATTCTAGTATGTTTACAATTAGTGTCTGGTTGGAAACGCAGAATCTAGAAATGGTCGAAAGCATTATCGGCGATCGCCTCAATCAGCTACAGCATAATTTAATTCCTGAAACTGAAATTTCTCGCGCCAAACGCCAGTTAATCAACGACTATATTTTTTCGACCGAAACTCCCAACCAGTTAGCTAGTATCTACGGTTTTTATAATATTGTGGCTACTGCATCAGAGGCGATACTTTACCCTCAAATCATTAGCAAACTGCAGCCAGAAGGTTTACAGGCGATCTCTCGTCGCTATTTATCTTCAGAACGTTACGCCATAACTGTCGTTAAACCTGCTTGATTTTTTGATTCTCATAATCTAAATTGTCAATTCTTTAATTCTCAGATTACGATGCTCTAGATCATTACTAAAGTAAGCATCTCAAAGCACTTTCAAAGAAGAGTAAAACTTTTTTTGAAAGTGCAGATGTAATCCATTGTTAATCTGAACTAATTATTAAGTTATGTAACAGTTTAAGGGGATCATTAATATTTATTGAACATTATTGACATTACTGTTAGCTTGTGAAAGCAAACCAATTAAGAGGTTCAAACATGACTCTATCTTCTTATTTAGTCGCCTTAGTTTCCGTAATTACTGTTGGCTACATAATAGCTGTAGGTCTAGGAACGATAGCTTACTTTGCCAACGATCAAAAATGAAAAAAACTATTAAACTGCCAGGTCTAATAGTTTGTTAACGAGATTAAACTGATGTGCAGCCAGCTAGTTATTTCAAAGTTTAGCTGGCTGCTTATATTTGATTGACATTATAGCTGCCAATAGCAATTAAAGAGTTAACCGTTTTGTAAATTAACAAACCAGTTAAGAGTTTTAGGATTAACCCAGCCTTTTTGAGTAATAATTTCGCCAAATTTGCGTTGAGTCAAAGACTGTTGTTGCAGAGTCTCCATAATTTGATCGGGCTTTAATAATCCAGCGTTGTTTAAATAATCTCCCAAACGTAATTTGCGGTTAGACTGGATTAAATCGGGTAAATCACTGGCAAAAAAGTGTACTGTTTCAGGAGGAAGATAACCTTCTTGAATGAGGATTTCACCAAAGCGATGTTCTTGACGCTGTTGTTGAATCTTTAAAGTCTGCCGAATATGTTGGGGCGATAATAATCCTGCCTGTTGTAATATTTCGCCCAACGGTAGATATTCCGCCTGTAAATGAGGAGAAAATGTATATTGATTGAGCTTTTGTTTGCCCACCAACCAGAATAAAGGCAAACTATCAACCAAATAACGCTTCCAAAGACGAGTGGGTTCGCTAGAAAGACGATATAGCCATTCTAAACCCATGTCACCCATCATTTTTGGCGATCGCTTGACGTTTCCTGCTTCAAAATCAATACTTGCCCCGATCGCAAAAAATATTTGAATTTTTGGTAGTTGTGAGCGGTATTTGGCAATCCATTTTTCTTGTTTGGGTGCGCCAACGCCCACTGCTAAAACTGTGGCATCAGATTGATTGATTCGTTCGATAATTTCTTGACATTCTTGTTCGTCCTTTTCAAATCCAAAGGAAGGAGAATGTGCCGCAATCACCATTTCTCTGCCTACTTTTTGATTGATATTATGCTTTGCTGTTTCGGCAACACCCTCTTTTGCCCCAAGCAGAAATATTTTTACATCTTCGTTATATTTGTTGTACTCATAAAAAGCAGGAAACAAGTCTGCACCTGAAATTCTTTCTTTGATCGGATCGCCCAACAGAAAAGAAATATATTGTAAGATTTTGCTATCACAAACTCGATAATTAGAAGTGTAATAAGCTTGTAGGAATTCGCGATCGCTTTGCATTTTAACCAAGTGATCTACGTTGGGCGTCACAACAACACCTCCATTGAGATTCAAATCTGCCAATAATTCTGTGGTGGTAGTATTGTGAATTGAAACATTGAGAAAATCTACTATATCCATGTATTTTGGCAACCCCAATTGTGAGACAATAAGATAAAATTACTGATTACAAGCAATTAAATTAGTTTGTTGGCGGTTTCGATTTCTTAAAATATAAAAACAAAAGAAGCCAAACTCACCCTTTGTAGAGAAAGTCTAACTTCTTAATTTGAGTTAGCAACTGATCTCGATCGCTAACGAATATTTATAATTAAAGGATGCTAGTTACTCGTTAATATAAGCCTCAGTCATTTGATAGGCTTCATCATCAGTAAACTGTTGGGGTGGATGCTTCATAAAGTAGGCAGAAGGAGCAGTTAAAACACCGCCTATACCTCGATCTAAGCCTAATTTACAGCAACGAATCGCATCAATAACAACTCCTGCTGAATTAGGTGAATCTTCGACAGAAAGCCTCATCTCTAAATTCATAGGCACATCGCCGAATAGTTTACCCTCGATGCGAATAAAGGCTACTTTATTATCTTTTTGCCAGGGTACATAATCACTAGGACCAACGTGAATATTTTCATATTCTAAACGTTTGGCAGCCGTTGCTTGTACAGCTTCGGTTTTCGACTCTTTCTTAGAATCCAAACGAGTGCGATCGAGCATATTGCGGAAATCGGTATTGCCCCCAGTGTTTAGTTGATAGGTACGCTCAACTTTGACTCCTCGTTTTTTACAGAGATCCACCAGAGTTCTATGGCTGATGGTAGCCCCAAACTGGGATTTAATATCATCCCCCACGATCGGAATGTTGTGATGTTTAAATTTATCTGCCCACAAAGGCTGACTGGCAATAAATACAGGAATGCAGTTTACAAAAGCAACTTTCGCATCCAAAGCGCATTCTGCATAAAACTCTACAGCTTCTTGCGAACCTACGGGGAGGTAGTTGATTAAAACCTCTGCACCTGATGACTTGAGGCTATTAACAATTTGCTCTTTTGATTGTTCTGGGCGATCGCTTACCACGAAGGTATATCTCTCATCAGCACCATTCATATGGGCTGCAACCCCGTCCAATAATGCTCCCATTTCGACTGTCACCCCTGTTTTGGGTAGGTTGTCACAAAAAACAGTTGTACAGTTGGGAGGAGCAAAAATTGCTTCAGCAACATCTTGACCTACCTTACGTTGGTCGATGTCAAAAGCAGCAACTACTTCGAGATCATAAGGCTTATAGCCCCCGATATCCCAGTGCATTAAGCCGATAGCGTCTTCTGCTTGTTTGCCTTTATAATATTCAATTCCTTGGATAAGTGAGCTAGAACAGTTACCCACTCCTACTATTGCAATTTTTATGCTCCCCACGATTTAACCTTCCTCCATTATTGGACTACATTATAGGGAAATCTTACAGTCATTGTTTAAAGAATGGTAAACGAATGGTAAATAATTCCACTACTGTCAATGTTTTACTCGATAGATCGGCAAACCAACCCAACCAAATAGCCTATACTTTTTTAGCTGATGGCGAACACGAATCAGGTAGCTGTACTTACCAAGAACTAGATTTTCAGGCGCGGGCGATCGCAGTTCAGTTACTAACTAAAGTTAACCCAGGCGATCGCGCTTTGTTGGTATATCCCTATACTGCTGGTATAGAGTTTATTGCTGCTTTTTTGGGCTGTCTCTATGCAGGAGTGATTGCCGTCACGGACTATCCCCGACAACATATAAAATCTTTAAGTCAGTATCAGGATCGGATTATTGATTGCCAAGCTGCGATCGCTCTAACAACCCAAGGCTTTGTTGACCAGGTTCAAGAAAAGTTAATTACTAATCCTGGTATAGCATTAAAGCTCAAAGCCCTACCCTGGATCGCTACTGATAAAGTAGACGTAGATTTAGCTAAAAAGTGGCAACAGCCAGATATTAATGGCGATACTTTGGCTTATTTGCAATATACTTCTGGTTCTACAGGAAAGCCCAAGGGAGTTATGGTTACTCATGACAATATTATTCATAACTCTGAGGTTATTTACCAATCTTTTGGACACCACAAGTGTAGTAAAGTCTTGATGTGGTTGCCCATGTTTCACGACATGGGATTGATTGGGGGAGTAATGCAGCCTCTTTATGGTGGATTACCAGCGGTGTTGATGTCTCCCATCGCTTTGGCACAAAAGCCATTTTTGTGGCTTGAAGCTATTTCCAAGTACAAAATAACTACTAGTGGAGGGCCAAACTTTGCTTACGATCTCTTGTGTCAGAAAGTAACTGACGAACAACGAGCCAGTTTAGATTTAAGTAGTTGGGAAGTAGCCTTTAGTGGTGCTGAACCAGTACGTGCGGAAACTTTAGCCAAATTCGCCGAACTATATCAACCCTGTGGCTTTAAGAAAGAAGCTTTCTATCCTTGTTACGGGATGGCTGAGGCAACTTTGTTTATTACGGGCATCGACCCCCAAGAATATCCAACAATCGCTTATTTAGAGCCAAAAGCTCTGACTGAAGATCGTGTGGTTGTAGTAGCAAAAGATACTCCCAATGCCAAATCTGTGGTGAGCTGCGGTCATACTTGGTTGGGAGATGAGGTAATTATTGTCGATCCTGAAACCAAAATTGAACTTCCTCAAGATAGGGTTGGTGAAATTTGGACTAGAGGTAAAAATATTGGTAAAGGCTATTGGCAGCGGGAGGAACAAACCGCATCTACTTTTCGGGAAACCTTAGCGAGTAAGCCCGATCAAACCTATCTTCGCACTGGAGATTTGGGCTTTATTAAAGACGGCGAACTCTATATTACTGGGCGGATCAAAGACATGATGATTCTTTGGGGACGCAATCACTATCCTCAACATATCGAAGAGACGGTAGAAAGTTGCCATCGGGCATTACGTCCCAATCACGGTGCAGCTTTTAGCGTGGATGTTGGTGGAGAAGAACAGCTAGTTGTAGCTCATGAAATCAATCGTACCGATTTACGTAAACTTAATGCTGAAGAAGTTATTGGGGCAATTCGATTAGCGGTAGGGGAACAAAATTTAGCCAATGTTTTTGCAGTTGCTTTACTAAAAACGGGTAGTATTCCCAAAACCTCTAGCGGTAAAATTCAGCGTCGTACCTGTCAGAGTATGTTTCTTGATGGCAGTCTTAATACAGTAGCGCAATGGCAGCAGTCAGAAATTCCCGATACTGATATTACGGACTTAGCAGGTCAATTTTTTAGTGATTGATCTTAGAGGTTAAAGCGATTGTCTTGAATGTCAAATTTAATTTGTCTTAAAAAGCAATCGCTACGAATCAAACACAGTTGGGATAATCGATTACTGTTTTTTATTTATTTTGTGTTGTGAGTGGAATAAATTTGTGCTGTCGGTTGACATAACCAATTTCACCCTCATTTTTTACTATTATTGATTTACGAGAATAGACTAAAAAACGATCAAATTTAAACGGTACAATGGTATTACCTTGATGATCGATAATTCCTTCTTTACCATTTTTGTTGGCAATTAAATAACCGCGATCGAGTGAGATAGGAGATTTGATGTCGTCAAACTTAAACGGAATTACGATTTCTCCTTGGCTATTAATTATGCCATATTTATTGTTATATCTAAGTTTGGCAAATTCACCACGAAATTCGGCATAAGAATCAAAAATTGCCGGAATCACCATTTTGCCCTGATCATTTACATAACCATATTTGCGGTTCACTTTAACGTTAATTAGATTATTGGGTTTAACTGCTGATAAATTAGTATTTGACTTTGGAATTTGAGCGTAATTAAGTAGATTTATAAGTCGATAATTGAGCCTATTCAAATTGTATTTTAGCCTGATAGAATGACTACTTTTTTTGTATTCAGTCAAATTGATTTTGTGACTGTTTTTAGTAACAGAATAAACAACTAAAACTAATAATAAAGTAACTAAAATAAAATCGGGTAGTTTGTTTTTAATAATATTCATCGTTACCTTGTGAGATTAACTAATAACACTACTAAGTAGGTAGTAAGTAGGTAGTTTAAATATTGGTTGAAATTGCAACCACGGGACAGGTAGGAATGCACTGTTCGCAAACAATACAGCGCGATCGCCGAAAATCCAGTCGAAAGGTTTCAGGATTCATGACCAAAGCTTGAGTGGGACAGACTCCCGTACATAATCCACAGTCTACACAGAGATGGCGATCAATTGAAATTTCACCACTGGCAGAAAAAACCTTGATATCTCTGATCCTCATCCACTCAATTGCCGCATCAATTTGATCGATGTCTCCCTGCAATTCCACTACCAACTTACCCATTTGGTTGGGGGCAACTTGGGCGCGAATAATATTAGCTGCAACATTAAAATCTTTTGCCAAACGGTAAGTAATGGGCATTTGTACCGCAGTTTTCGGAAAATTGAGCGTTACCCGTTTTTTCATGTTCGATTATCGACAATAACAACTACAATCGCTTTATCAAAAAGCTTTTAGCTATTACCCTTAATTAGAGCGTTAAGATTATATTAGCTGTAATATTGCGGTCGTAATACTTATTTTCTTTAGTTCACATCAAGTCAAGATCTCTTGTCGCTTGTTGAGTCGGGATCTCAGCGATTGGCTGGGCGAGAAAAATAAAAAACTGAAATCAATGGTGCGATCGGGTAATAATATACAGATGAGAAACTAAGTAAACCTTTAACCAAATTCAACTAGTTGAAACTGTGACAGAAGCAAAGAGCTATAAGGACACCGTAAATCTGCCCCAGACCAAATTTAATATGCGGGCAAATGCCGTGCAGCGCGAACCAGAATTGCAGCAATTTTGGGCGGAAAACAAAATTTACGAGCAACTGTCACAGAATAATATTAAAGACTCTTTTATTTTGCATGATGGTCCTCCCTACGCTAATGGTGCATTGCACATGGGTCATGCGTTGAATAAAGTTCTCAAAGATATCATCAACAAATATAAGTTGTTACAAGGATATAAGGCTGAATATATCCCTGGATGGGATTGTCATGGACTTCCTATTGAATTAAAAGTTCTGCAGAAAATTAAATCTAAGGAGAGAAAAGAATTAACTCCTTTAAAACTGCGTCAAAAAGCTAAAGAATTTGCCTTGGAAGCACAAAGAGAACAGTGCGAAAGTTTTAAGCGTTATGGTGTGTGGGGAGATTGGGAACATCCTTATTTAACCCTCAAGCCAGAATACGAAGCAGCACAAATTGAAGTTTTCGGACAGATGGTATTAAACGGGCATATCTATCGCGGTTTAAAACCCGTTCACTGGAGTCCTAGTTCTCGTACTGCTTTAGCAGAAGCTGAATTGGAATACCCTGAAGGACATACTTCTCCCAGTATCTATGTGGCTTTCCCTGTTAGTAAATTGGGAGAAGGTGCCCAAGAATTAGAACAGTATTTGCCTAACCTAAAAGTAGCGATTTGGACTACTACCCCCTGGACTATTCCTGGTAACTTAGCAGTGGCGGTTAATGACCAATTAGAATATGCTGTTGCCGAAACATCAGACGGACAATATTTAATTGTGGCAAAAGATTTAGTAGAAAAACTTACCGAAACCTTTGGTACAGAGTTAACTATTAAAACTACTGTTATAGGTAAAGCCTTAGAAAATACTGCTTATCACCATCCCCTATACGATCGCGAGAGTAAAGTAGTTATTGGCGGCGACTATATCACTACTGAATCTGGTACGGGTTTAGTACACACTGCCCCTGGACACGGACAAGAAGACTACATCACGGGGCAGAAATACAATTTACCGATTCTTTCCCCTGTAGATGATGGGGGAAGGTTTACAGAGGAAGCAGGTAAGTTTGCAGGTTTGCAGGTAGTAGCCAAAGGTAACGAAAAAGTCAGCCAAGGAAATCAGGCGATTATCGATGGGCTACAAGAATCAGGTGCATTACTAAAACATGAAGAATACGCCCATAAATATCCCTATGATTGGCGTACAGGTAAGCCAACAATCTTTCGCGCTACTGAACAGTGGTTTGCATCGGTAGAAGGTTTTCGCGACAAGGCATTAGAGGCAATTTCTGGCGTTACGTGGATTCCTTCCCAAGGAGAAAAACGGATTACGCCAATGGTCAGCGATCGCTCTGATTGGTGTATCTCTCGTCAACGTAGTTGGGGCGTACCTATCCCTGTATTCTATGACGAAGAAACGAATGAAGAATTGTTAACCGAAGAGACTATTAATCATGTTAAGGCGATCGTCGCCGAAAAAGGTTCTGATGCTTGGTGGGAATTATCGGTAGAAGAATTATTACCCGAACAGTATCGTAATAATGGACGCACTTATCGCAAAGGTACGGATACGATGGATGTCTGGTTTGATTCGGGATCTTCTTGGGCTGCGGTAGCCAAAGGCAGAAATTTAAAATACCCCGTAGATATGTACCTTGAAGGAAGCGATCAACATCGGGGATGGTTTCAATCAAGCTTACTTACTAGCGTTGCTACCAACGGTATTGCACCCTATAAAACCGTCTTGACTCACGGTTATGTGGTAGATGAAAAAGGCTTCAAGATGAGTAAGTCAAAGGGTAATGGTATCGCCCCCGAATTAATCATCGAAGGGGGAAATAATAAAAAACAGGAACCGCCCTACGGTGCAGACGTACTACGTCTGTGGGTATCTTCTGTTGACTATTCTTCTGATGTGCGCGTTGGCAAGAATATAATCAAGCAAACTTCAGATATGTACCGCAAGGTGCGTAATACTGCCCGTTTCTTACTCGGAAACTTACACGACTTCGATCCCCAGAAAGATGCAGTAGCATACTCAGACTTACCCGAACTAGATAAGTATATGCTGCACCGCATCACAGAAGTATTCGCCGAAGTTACTGAAGCTTATGAAAGCTATCAATTCTTCCGCTTCTTCCAAGCGATTCAAAACTTCTGCGTAGTAGATTTATCGAATTTTTATCTCGATATTGCCAAAGACAGACTATATATCAGCAGTCTCGATTCTTTCCGTCGTCGTAGCTGTCAAACAGTATTAGCAGTAGCCATTGAAAACATTGCCAAAGCGATCGCACCTGTATTGTGCCATATGGCAGAAGATATTTGGCAAGCCTTACCCTACGATACAAATTTTAAATCCGTGTTTGAATCTGGTTGGGTAGAAACAAAAGACGAATGGCAGGTAAGGGCGAATGGCAATTCGCCCCTACAGATCTGGGATACAATTCGCAATCTGCGGGATGAAGTTAATAAAGTAATGGAACAAGCAAGAACAGCAAAAGCGATCGGTTCTTCTCTGGATGCTAAAGTCTTGCTTAATGTTGGCGATCAAGAATTACAAAACAAACTTGCATCCTATAATTCTTCTGCTACTTTGAGTGAAAAGAATATAGACGAGTTACGCTATTTCTTCCTGGCTTCCCAAGTAGAATTAGTCGATTCTCTTCCCGATACGGAATACAAAAGTGAATCAGATATCGCTAATATTGCCGTAGTCAAAGCTGATGGTGAGAAATGCGATCGCTGTTGGAATTATTCTTTATCTGTAGGTAGTTTTGCTGATGATCCGACAATATGCGATCGGTGTGAGGCTGCACTAAAAGGCGAGTTTTAATTCTGACTGTATGTAGGGATGATTTTTGCAGTTATCCCTACCAGAAATGGGTTACACGTCTTTATTCCAAACTTATGAATGTATTTGTACTACATTATGTCCATGAAATGGAATCAGGCGAATAAGATTTTAAATTAATTGGTGTATATTCTTCTGAAGAACTAGCTAAACAAGCAATTGAGCGATTATCTAGTCAGCCAGGATTTAGAAAATATATTGATGGTTTTGTAATAGATTGCTATGAAGTAGACAAAGATAATTAGACTGAAGGTTTTGTATCAGTCTGGGTCAATGAAGCAGGAGAAATTGAATATGATAATTTATAGATCGCTGTTGGAATTATTCTTTATCCGTAGGTAGTTTTGCTGATGATCCGACAATATGCGATCGCTGTAATGTAGCCTTGAAAGGAGAATTTTAAAATAACAACAATGAAAAAAGTATTAGTTACTGGGGCAACAGGTAAAACTGGTTCTTTAGTTTTCCAAAAACTAAAAAATCAACCGCAAGAATTTACGGTAATTAATTTTGCACGATCGCCTGAAAAAGTAGAACAAATGTTTGGTTCGACAAAAGATTTTGCGATTGGAAATATTACCAACAAGTTTGATATAGCATCGGCGATAGAAGGCTGCAATGCTTTGGTCATTCTTACAAGAAGGTTAAGTTTCTTAACTGATAATTGATAAAAGATAGCGGTGTGCGTACTCTCGTATTATTTTCATGAAGCTTAAGTCAGCTACGGTATTAGCTACAAGTATCATTTTGTTAGTTGTATTTGGTAACTATTTAATTGATAATTCTTGGTTAATTTATTCTCAGTTTGTTGAAAGTCGAACAGTTCAAGCTAAGACTATACTTAGCAAGGCTTCGGGGAAAAATGGGGCAGTGGTTTCAACCCAACAAGAAGCATCAAAAGTTGGTCTACAAGTCTTAAAAGATGGGGGCAATGCGATCGATGCTGCGATCGCAGTAGGATATGCTGCAGCGGTTAGCGATCCTTGCTGTGGAAATCTTGGTGGGGGTGGCTTTATGTTAATTCATTTGGCAAACGGAACCGAAACCTTTATCGATTTTCGCGAAACTGCACCCAGGCTGGCTAGTGCAGATATGTATTTAGACGATCGGGGCAATATAGTTAAAGGATTGAGTACGGATGGTTATTTGGCTGTAGGCGTTCCAGGTACAGTTAAAGGTTTGAATTATGCTTTGGATAAATACGGCACAATGCCATTAAAGCAAATTATAAATCCTGCCATTAAGTTAGCGGAAAAAGGATTTAGTTTAACTCAGGGTGATGTTGATATCTTTGATCGCGGCAAGAAAAATTTAGAAGAGTCTAACGTAGCAGAGATCTTTTTAAAAGACGGCGATGTCTATCAGCCAGGGGATGTTTTAGTTCAAACAGATTTAGCCCATACTTTAAAGATAATTGCCACCGAAGGTACGGCGGGTTTTTATCAAGGAGAAATAGCCGAGAAAGTTGTGGCAGCTAGTGAAGAAAACAATGGTATTTTAACTCTAGAAGATTTTGCCGATTATCAGGTTAGAGAATACGCCCCAGTAAACTGTAATTATCGTGGATATAAAGTAGCTTCCTCTCCTCCTCCTGGGGGTGGTACTACCGTCTGTCAGATGTTAAATATTTTGTCTGGTTATAATCTAGAGAAATTAGGTTGGCGTACTCCCCAAAGTCTGCATCCCATACTATCTTCTATGTTATTAGCATTTGGCGATCGCAACCGCTATTTAGGCGATCCTGATTTTGTTAATAACCCGATCGATAAGTTACTGTCTGCTGAATACGCTGACTCTTTGCGAGAACAAATTGGTTTTGAGGCTATTGCACCCGAATCGGTCTATACTACCGATATTCAATCAGAAGGAACAAATACGACACACTATTCTGTAGTAGATCGAGCTGGTAACGCAGTAGCAGTAACTTACACGATTAATTCTTACTTTGGGGCGGGGGTTGTTGCCCCAGGGACGGGATTTTTACTGAATAATGAGATGGATGATTTTACCAGCAAGGTAGGAGAAGCTAACCAGTTTGGTTTGCGCCAGGGTGAAGCTAATATTATTAAACCAGGAAAGCGTCCCCTAAGTTCTATGTCTCCAACTATAGTTAGCAAAGATAACCAAGTCTATCTAGTTACAGGAAGTCCAGGGGGTTCGACTATCCCCACTACAGTATTGCAGGTGATTACTAATGCGATCGACTATGGAATGGATCTAGCCGATGCAGTTAATAGCCCACGAATACACTATCAAGGTTTTCCTAAGCGAGTAGTTGCCGAACCCGAAGCTATGACACCAAAATCTTTTCGAGGTTTGAAACTAAGAGGTTATAACGTAATTCCTTTTAGAAAATGGGGTGCAGCAGAATCAATTTTGATAGATCCAGTAACAGGAATGATGTCGGGAGTTAATGATGTTCGCAAACCTGCGGGGAAAGCTTTAGCTTATTAGCAGGTGTTTTATTAGCCCAATTACGTAAAACGTTATGTATTAAAAAATACATAATTCTATGCAAAAGCTAAAGATTATCTTGCGAAAATCGTTTGATACAGTTACCTTGTTGTAATTTACAGGTAATTAAAATTTAGAATTTATTAGTTATGAATAATATTTTGGCAATTCTTATTTCTTTGGTAGTTACTACCATTAGCTTATTAATCATTTCCAAACTACCTACAGGAGTGGAAATAGATACTATCAAAAAAGGTTTTATTGCAGCCCTAGTGTTCGGCGTATTAAATGCCGTACTGCATCCAATATTATCTTTCTTGTCTTTACCAATTACCTTTCTTACTTTTGGCTTGTTTTCTCTAGTTGTCAATGGATTTATTTTTGGACTAGCAGCTTTGTTAGTTACGGGTTTTAGATTGCGGTGGGGAATTTGGAGTGCTTTAATTGGTGCATTTGCTCTAAGTATTATCAACTCAATTATTTATAAAATTCTGCCATTTACTGTAGGCTAATCTTAATTGGAGCGAACTATCTTTGCGGGAGCACTCTAAGTAGCAGAGAGATAACTATCAAGACTAACAACAAATATTTAAAATAAAAAGCGATCGCTATCACAGGGGCGATCGCTTTTTTGACCATGATAAATTTTATAATTAAGAGACTATCTTAGCTATATACCTATGAATACTCCTAACGATCAAGAAAAAGATTTTAATCTCCGCGCAGCAGAACTTCAGGCAAAAGAAAGAGAGTTGAGACTTAGAGAACTTGAAGCGGAAATATATCAAGACCAAAAATCTCAACAGGTAAATATCGATCCTCCTCTACATCGTACGACAAAGCACAATCCCCCCGATAGTTCGCTCCAAAAATTTGGTAAAAAGATAGTTAGATATGCTAAATTTACTGGCTTTGTGGTGGCGGGTATTGCCATTATTAAAATTGGCTTTTTTATAGGAATGTGGATTACCTATCTGATAATGGCGGGAATCATTGCTGCGATCGGCTATCAAATATTTCTCAAAGAAAACTAAACTTCAGGTGATAACTAAAAATTAGGTTGACAATTGAATCACCACTTTAAAACTGAATCAGTTATTTAATTAATAACCAATAAAACTATTGGTATAGTTACAAAGCTTATTAAGGTAGAAGTAACAATCGCTTTAGCTACTAAGTCCTTGTCACCACCAAATTCACTGACAATAATCAAAGAACTAACTGCCGTTGGCATAGCACTTTGTAAGACCAATACCTGTAAACTCAGGGTTTCTAGCTGTAATAATCTACCAACAAAATAAGCAATAGTTGGGGCAATAACTAAACGAGAGAACGCCACTAAAAATTCTTTTAATTCAGGTTGAAAACGAGTTTGAGATAATTGAATACCCAAAACAACTAGGGCGACTGGAATTGCTGCTGCACCTAATTGTTGAATACCCTTGTCTAATTCCCAAGGTATCTTGGTAGATAGTAAGCGTAGACTGACTCCAAATATAATTGCCCAAATTAAAGGTAGCTTGAGAGTTAACTTTAAACCCCGAATAAAACCTTTTCCTCGAATAATTGCTGGACCCAAACAAAATATCAAAAAGCTAGAACCAAGCATATAAATAATAGCTCGATCCAACCCCTCTGTACCAAGTGCAAAAGTCACCACGGGTAAACCCATGTTACCGTTATTGGGAAACATGACAATTGCCGTAATAGCTCGTCGAAAGGATGGAGAAAAATTAAATGGCTGGCTGATTAACCAGACTAAAATGTAAATAACACCAGAAGTAAGGGCAAAACCCAACAAAAGTCTGCTAGAGCTAGCTAAAGATAATTGAGTACGATATAAGCTGTCGATTACTAAAGCAGGAGATAGAACATATAAGACTAGCTGGGATAGAGTAGAAGGCTGTAGCGGTAGTGTACGACCCACAATAAAGCCAATGAGAATGATTAAGCCTACAGGAAGTACGGCAGGAAGCAAAGTTGGCATAGATGAGGGTTATAAAGTTACTGTATGAAGCTCCTCAATAATTCTATACTTCCCTAAAAAAAATAAGTCAACTCACAAATTTGCTATTTTGTATATCTGTCAAGGGATTTAAGATTATCTTGAGAATTATTTCTCAGATATACAGTCCCAGAGAGGTTTTTATTTTGTTATGGTGTTTGTAACAATTAGAAACATTTCCCTCGGACTGATGCCCATGGTTGCTACATATCCCCTAAAACCAAAAGCACAAGACACTAGCTACCTCAAGAGTGTCTGGGAGACTATTAGCTATATTAGTTGTCCCTACTCCTTTAACTTTCATATGCACACTACTGCATCAGATGGCAAGTTAACGTCATCGAGCTTGGTACAGCAGGCGATCGCTATTGGACTTCAGGGTTTGGCGATTACTGACCATCATTCTGTTGACAGCTACAGAAAAGCAGAACAATATTTATCGGACTTGAGTCTAGAAGATCCGACTCAACCGATACCTCATCTATGGACAGGGGTAGAAATCACCTCCAAATTATCAGAAATAGAAGTACATATTCTAGGCTACGGATTTAACCCCGAACATCCATCGATTAAACCCTATCTTCAAGGGGAAAAACCCCAAGGAGAAAACGCTGCTGCCAAGCTAGTAATTGATAGTATCCATCAAGCAGGTGGGCTAGTAGTCTTGGCTCATCCAGAACGATATCGTCGCTCTGCAAGCCAGTTAATACCAGCCGTTGCTGAATTTGGTATTGATGGAGTTGAGACTTATTATGCTTACAATAACCCCAAAATTTGGCAACCTAGCCCCAGACAAACTCAGCAGGTTCAAGAATTAGCCAAAAAATATAGTCTTTATAATACCTGTGGTACAGACACCCACGGACTAAGTTTGCTGCAGCGTATTTAATTAAGGAAAATCACAAGTTTGATTATCGATAACTGTTAATTGATATTAGGCGTAAGTTGATAACCAAAGCACAACAATTTAATTTTTCAATTGACTACAAGGTCAAGACAATTTCACCGTAATTGAGATTGCCAAGTCCTAATTTACTGGTTAGCATTGCGATGCAGGAGATATGAGTAAAACGATCTCCGTTGAAATTAGGATATAAGAACCGTGAAAATAGAAAATTTTATCAAAAAAACTATAGATGACAAGGTTAGAGTTTCAGCAACCGTCATCTGGGAAAATCGAGATCGCCCTACCCAAGAGGTTTTTTTTGAAACGACTACCGAATTTGGCGATGATTTGTGTATTAATCCTAATGCTTGGTTATTAACCTGTGCTTTAGCCGCTATGCGCTATGGAGAATCGAGAATTGCGATCGATGCGCCGATTTCTCCCGAAATCAAAGATGGTCTAATTAACTCCATGAGATGCTTAATGAGCTGGCATGGGGGAGACAGAAAAATAATTCCTATTGAAGCATCTTTAGAAACACAAGTATTATATACAGATAAACCACCTAGAGCTGGAGCGTTATTTTCTGGTGGTATTGATGCTTTAGCAATGGTGAGAGACAATCACCTTAATTTTGCTCTCGATCATCCCCGCTATATCAAAGATGGCATCCTCGTTTACGGAGTCTTACAAGGAGAAAACGACTACGATCCTAGTTTCCAAAACGTGATCGATGCGGTTAAAACAATGGCAGAAGATGCAGGATTAAAACTAATTCAGCTTTATACCAATGCCTACGCTCATTTCCGCGATCTAGATCCTGATTTTAGCTTTTGGCGATTTGAATATCATGGCTCTTTCTTAGCTGGTATCGCTCATGCTTTTGCACCGCGTTTTAGCGTAGCTGGTATCGCCTCTACTTATGACTATCCTAATCTAGAATCTTGGGGTTCTCATCCTCTGTTAGATCCGCTATACAGTACTAGCAGTTTACAGATTCGCCATGAAAATGCCGCCCTATCCAGATTAGAAAAAACTAAGCTTGTCGGAGAATGGGATGTCGCTCTGAGAAATCTACGAGTGTGCAATGAAAAAGAAAGTTATAGCCAAGGAAACTATAATTGTGGCAAGTGTGAAAAATGCGTGAGAACTATGACAGCATTTTTGGCATTAGATTTATTGAAGCAAATTCCTACTTTCAAAGAACACGACGTCTCTAAGCAAAAGTTAGTAGATACTTGCTATCTCAGCGATTCTTATGAAGAAAATTGCTATCGTGAGCTAATTGAACCGCTAAAATCGATTGATCGCCACGATCTCGTAGAAGGGATCGAACAAATTATCAAACGTTATCACGAACAAGATTTTAAGGGAACAATTAAACGTTTAGATAGAGCTTTCTTCGGTGGAAATCTACTAAATATTGGTAAAAAAATGAAATCTTCTTAGTCTAGTTGAAATTTACCTGATCAATAATAAACTGTTTAAAAGTTGCGATCGCTTGATCCGAAACTTCATGAGCCATCGCCAATTCTTGATATTGCACCGATACGCCGATCTTAGTTAATTCTGTTTTAGCTTTCTCGGCAGCTTCTAAGGGTACAACAGGATCTTGTTCTCCATGAATAATCATTGCTGGAGGAAACTTAGTATCTGACTGAAGCTGGGGCTGATAATGTAGATAACCACTAAAGCTACAGATAGCAGCCAAAGGTAGAGTTAAACCTACATCGAGAGTCATCGCGCCACCCTGAGAGAAACCAGCCATAATAGTTCTTTGTAGAGGAACTCCTGTAGAACCTTCTAGAGAAGTTAACCAATCAATTAATAGTTTTCTGCTTTCAGTTAAACCAGTAAAATCTTTAGTTTCTAAGGCATACCAGGCACGTCCCCCAGGCACTTGAAAATGCTCGTAGGGTGCATTGGGAAATATATAGCCAAAGCCAGGAAAATTAAGTACTTTGGCAAAAGGAACAAAATCTTGATAGTTAGCTCCCCAACCATGCAAGATTACTAGCAAATGAGTAGGTTTACCATTACTAGGCATGGCGGAAATAGCTTCAATTGTATGGTTCATAAATCCTGTGTTTGATATTAAAAGCTAACAGCTTAAAGCTACGCATTATTTCGCTCGAACGAAGCTATTTTGCACAAAACGTCTTATGCTTCAGACCATATACCGATTATGCTTGTTTTCTGTTGTTCTTCAACTAGTTTGTTAAGATACCATAGTTCGGTGCGATCGGGGTACCTGCTTTTTACCACTTCAATCATGTTGAGGGCGACATCTTCACGATTGTCAACCAGACTAATAAGTTCGCGAAAACGCTTAGTTATTTTAATAGTTTCGCGATAATTATCCCACCAAGAATTTGAGGTATTAGTAGCCATCTTACTTTATATTAAAATCATTGAGTACGGCAAATTCCTCTTCAATATAATTGGGTGTCGTGGCAAACTCATGACAAAGTTGTGTCGAATTTAGTTTATTAAAGAGTACGGACTTGACAATATTATCTTAGTTTAAAGCGAGCGTGACATTTTTAGCTACAAAAATATAACTTATTTATATTGTTTAACCATTCTATTTACTCTATTGCCAGCGGCAAGACAGTAAAACAATTTGGCAATTAATCATTGCTAATCCATCTTTGTCCATCCAGCTTTTACGGGATTAAAAGACTCATCAAAAAGGGTCTCTGAGTCATAAAATACATCATAAGTATATTCTGATGGTAATTTTGCTCGTCTCAAGTCTGCTTTAGCAAAAATAGTATTAAATAGATATGTTTCTCTAAGATCGGCTGCTTGTAAATTGGCTTGAGTAAAATTCGCCTCTTTCAAATGAGCTTCTCGAAAATTTGCTTGACATAAATTAGCTCTTTCAAAATTAACTTTGGTTAAAATTGCTTTAATTAAACTAGCTAATGCCAAGTTTGTTTGAATGAGACTAGAATTACCCATATTACAGCCACTCAAATTAGCTTCACGCAAATTAGAGCCATCAAGCTGTATTCCTTTTAGACTAACCCCCATTAGAGGTGCTTTACTCAATTCTGTACGACGAAAATTAGTTTCCCCTTTGTTATATCTGCTAAGTATTTCGTAAGGTTTAGCAAAAGAAAAAACATTAGAATGATAAATCTGAAAAATGTTAGCTAAAAAGAAATCAACCGTTAGCTGCTTGATATATCCTCTTTCTACAGCCAGGCGATGAAATCTAGTAGATTTTTCTTGTTTTTGTTGTTCGGACAATAATTCAGCAATTTGCTTTTCGCTAAGCAATCCTGAATGACGAAAATAATAAACTAAGGGTTTTTTCTTTTTTTCTACTACTAATTTATGCCATTTTTCGACAAAAAAGTCAGCAGTTTTTTGTTTGATCCAATTGTGAGAGGCTAATATTTCACCAATTCTTCGTCCTTCTCCTTTCTGTTGTTGTAATGCAAACTCTAGTTGACTGGCAGAAATTAATCCTGCCTCGATCAGAATTTCTCCCAAAGGTTTGCTGGTTTGAGAAATTAGAAGTTCATTTTGTTGTAATGAATTTTCCATCAATTAATAATTTAAATTCTGATAAAATGATAGGCTATAAGGATTTTAAACCTTATAAAATATAACAATACAATTTTAGCAATTATAATTTGTAAGTCCATACGAATTTATCACTATATTCTACGTAAATATAATGTATAGTAAATTCCCATTATCTAGATTTAGGTAATATTTTGCTTTGAACAATTAAATTTCATGAGTTAATAAAACGGCTTTTAAAAAACGAAAAGACAGTTATCTCACGATCTAAGCATAAAATTTGCTTAATGATGAATTGAAAAACTATCATCAGCAGGAAGACTTCTCTTCATGCGATCGCGGTAGCCCCAAGACTATCTAAATCAGAAGCCATATAGCGATCGCCATAATAGTAGAACAAGACTTTAAACCCTATCCATTATTAAAACTAGTGCTACCTTCATGAACGGTTTTAACCCATTTGAGCCTTTTGGGACGGATCGACATTCTGGCAGTAATACTCAGCATGACTATTTGCCAGTGAACCATATAGATCAAGCCTCGTAGTGATTGCCAGACGATTGTAATCAAGGTAGCAGCATCCAAAGATTTCTTTGATGCAATACTAGTACGAACTAAACCGCGAAATATCCCTGTAAATCCCCAGGCGAATAATAATACAGTAATGGGGCTAAGTAACGGTAAACGATGACGAGCGATCGCCATAATACCATCGGGTACATTAGCTGCAGGGAGGATATACTGCAATAACATCCAGCACAATAGATCGATTCTTTTGCCAAAGCCCATTGGTGTCTTAAAGATATAACGCCAATAGTCTAAATAGCGTTGATAACCCCCTTCTGCCCAACGGTTACGTTGATGCCACAGAGAAGTAGCTTTGGTCACTCCTTCTTCCAATACCGCAGGAGTTAATAAAAAACCAATTTTCCAGTTATCTAAATGTAGACGAATAGTAAGATCGAGATCGTCAGTGATGGTTTCTTCGTTCCAGCCACCGCAACTATCTAAGGCAAGGCGACTGACAAATTGACCATTGCCCCGCAGTTCGCCAATACCGCCCACGGCAATTCTTTGTTGTTGGACGTAGCTATCTAATGCCATTTCTGCTGCTTGCCCTCTAGTCCAGAAGTTTTCTGCTTCATTGGCGATCGCTTTTCTAACCTGGACTGCACCTACTTGTTTTTCTTTGAATAAGGGTACAACTCGTCTTAATAAGTCTGGGGTAACTTTGGCATCTGCATCGAAAACGCCAATAATATCGCCAAAAGTTTGGGGAATGACCTGATTGAGCGCGCCCGATTTTCCTCCACCAGCATTGGTTGCGCGATGAACTACTTTTAATTGAGAATACTCTCTGGCTAAACGATCCAAAATTGCAGGAGTATTATCGGTACTGCGATCGTCTATTGCCCAGACTTCATATCTGTCTGCAGGATAGTCTAGACTACATAGCATGGCTACTAAATTACTAATTACCGCCTCTTCGTTTTTGGCTGCAACTAGCAAAGAAACTTTAGGTGCGGACTGCAATTCTTCTGAGGCTAAAACAGGAGTCTGAACTGGTGTTTTGGCTAATAGGTAACGTAAAATCTGTATTCCTACTAGTAGAGTAACGGTCATAACTACCCAAATTCCCCAACTGACTAGGTTTAAGGAAATAGTCGTTATCCAGATCACCATCAATAAAAAAGCCGCTTTTGGTCTTCTTCCTGCTGTGCCACCAAAAAAATCAGCCCTAAATTCTGCTTCAGCCGCTTCTGACTCGGATAACTCTAATAGTAAAGAATTAATGGGATCGAATTCTGATTTTGATTCTGGTTTACGCCAATAATTCTTTGACATAGTTACTTGCTCTTGACCTCGGTTGAATACTAAAATACGCGATCTTAACTTTCTTAATTTTGTCGAAGCTTTAATCAATCGCGCTGGCTCAATTGTATCGAAATTTGTAAACTTTATTAGCTAAAATTTAATATTTAGAGGATTAGACTACAAAATTGGGTAGTTTTAGCGCACTTTTTTTGGTTAGATTGATTAGCGATCTGATTCAATCTTCTGAAGTTAGATTAATTTTTTAATAAAAATATTACATGATGAATAATCTGGGAATGGGTTTGGCGATCGCGTTGACTTCGGTGTTGTGGGTAGAAATAGTTAGGGATTGTTATCATGCTTTGTCCCATCTCTGGCAGCCTCTATATCGTCTACACGTCTGGCATCATAAGGTATTTCGTCGGGATTTATCGGTGGTCAGCGATACGATTTATCGTCAGGCACATTGGTACAATGATGTACCCGAATCATTGGTGATGTTGGCGTTAAGTGTTTTACCCTGGGGTATTGTTCATACCTGGAATCTAACCCCTCAATGGACTGCTTGGGTGGGGTCTATTTATACTCTTGGTTTTTTGCTCGGCGCGATCGCTCGTGGACTGGGTATTCCGATGATCGATCAGCTTACCGATCTTACCCATCGTCCAGGAGAATTTACTAGTTTACCTGCTAAGTTTTTGGTCAATCGTTCCTATCATTGGCGACATCATTTTGATAACCAGGATGCTTATTTTTCGGGGACGTTAACCTTGGTTGATAAGTTACTAGGTACAGCCTTGTCACTTAAGAATAAAAGGATTGCCGTGACAGGGGCATCGGGAACATTGGGTAAAGCATTATTGAATCAATTACACCTTACAGGAGCAAAAGTTACCGCCCTGAGTTCTTCTGATACTCAGATTAGTTTGGAGCTTCCTCAAGGGCAAACGCCTATTCCTACTGTATCTTGGCGGGCGGGAGATGAAGCAGAATTATTAGATCACTTAAACAAAATTGATATTTTAATTATCAATCACGGCATCAATGTCCACGGACAAAGAGACGGTGATGCGATCGCCAAATCTTACGAAATTAATACTTTTTCCACTTTACGGTTAATCGAAACTTTTTTTAAAACCATTAAAAGCGATCGCGATCTGGTGAGAAAAGAAATTTGGGTCAACACTTCCGAAGCCGAAGTAAATCCAGCTTTTAGCCCCTTATACGAACTAAGTAAAAGAGCTACGGGCGATCTAATAACGATAAGCCGTTTGGATGCTCCCTGCGTAATTAGGAAGCTGATTTTAGGACCGTTTAAAAGTAACCTAAATCCTGTAGGGATCATGTCTGCGGACTGGGTAGCCAAACAAATTATCAATTTAGCTAAAAGAGATGTTCGCAACATCATTGTTACTATTAATCCACTGACCTATATCCTATTTCCTCTTAAGGAATTTTGTCTTGCCAACTATTTTCGCTGGTTTACTAACTCTAAAACCGATTAATTATCTGAAAACGGCTGTAAATAAAGCTTTAATTTTTCTGCTAACCCTTCTACATATGGTTCTTGCAGCATCTTAACTCTTTTTCGTCACTTTCTGAAGCAGAGGAATAGCAGAAACAGAATTTATCTATCAGACAAATGAAAAGAAAATTGATTCATTGCAGCAATTAATCGATGAAAACTAAGTAGTAAAGAACGATTAGGAAAGATGTCTAACCTGGGAATAACAGCCCAAAATAAAATAGTAGGTTGAATAATAAAATAGTTCTGTAATAATTGATGATGCCAAGTCAATTTTAGTTTGCCAAGTATTTAACTATTTTAATATTCCTCTGATATTTAAAGTTTTTAAACATTAGAGGATTTGACATACTTGTCCTCTTGATATTTTTTTCTTGTTTCTTGGCGAGGAGTTGACCCAAAAGAAAAAATTATTAGAGGATATATTATTAATAATTAATATCAAAATAGTATTGGGTGAAAAAGTCTTTTTTTTTGATGAAAAGATGTTTATTTGTATAAAATCATTCGTCATAGTTATAGTTAGCGTGTATTAAAACCATTAGGTAAACATTAAGAGCGAAATCAAATAGTTGGAGATACTTTGAAAACTTTTTTTAAAGGCTCAGGAAAAAAAATAATTGGAAAGTAAATAGGATTACTAACAGTTATTGAAGAATCAAAAACTAAGATTTACTATAATGGTAGAAGGAACTATCAATATTTGTGCCGTTGCTCTTGCGGTGAGGAAATAGCAAGAGGTTATTAAAGTCTTCTTAAAAAAGATAAAGTAAACCCTGTAAATTGTGGGTGTATTTCTAGAGAAAGTGCGAAAAGAAATAATCATGGACTGACTGATACCACAAGATATAATACTTGGTCAGCAATGAAAAAAAGATGTTTGAATCAAAACCATAAAGATTACAAAGACTATTTAGGTCGCGGAATAACCCTAGATGACGAACGTTGGCTGGACTTTAAGAATTTCGCCTCGGACATGGAAGAACGTCCATTCGGGACAACGTTAGACAGAATTGATAATGACCGAGGATACAGTCAAGCTAATTGCCGTTGGGCAACTCCTATTCAACAAGCGAATAATAGAAGAAGAAGTTCAAAATCTAAACTAAGCGAAGCGGACGTTCACACTATATTCTGGATGTTTGAGTGCGAAGGTAAAACCAAGGCTGAGATTGCCAGAGAGTTCGATGTTGCCAGAAGTACTATTAGCAGAATTATAAATGGGAAGTCCCACAAAATCTTGTAACACAAATTCCTATACAAATAATAAAATGGGTCTAAAAAATGGGTCTAAATTCTTGTATAATCCATAAAGTCCAGCCAAAAACAAGCAATCTGACCTTTATTAGAATCTTTGAAACTATTGGTACGTATACATCTTAGTGGGCGAAGAGAGACTCGAACTCTCACGATTTCTCGCCACATTTTGAGTGTGGTGCGTCTACCAATAATATCTAGCGCCCGTAGGTAAAACCTCTAAGTTTAAAACGTATATATAGCAACTGTTACAACAATTTTTTTTAATCCAAAAAGTCTAGTATTCAAATTAATATTAGCGCAGATTTGGAACTTGAAATTGAATAAATTGGTTTCTTTTTGGTTTCTAAACTCAACACAGAAACCAAAATGTACATTGATGGACGCGACAAAGCCAAGATTGGCAAAGTCAACATTGATAAATACAAAAATAGCTATCGCGCTCGTTTTACCTATCCTAAAGGAAGGCGCCATCAAATTGTTATTGCTTCAGCTCAAGATGATGGATGGTTTGAGGCCCTTACAATAGCTAAGAAGATAGATAATGACATTAAGGCACAGACTTTTGATTTTAGTTATGAAAAATATTTGCCACAACAAGCTCAACAAATAGAAATAGTACAAAAGAATTGGAATTTATTTTTAATTTGGGAGCAATACAAAGAGACTAACAAGCACATTAGCGAACTAACCACTCAAAAAGCCTCATGGAAGCAAACTGATAGCTGTTTGGATAAAGTATCAGAGAAATCTTTGCGGCTCAATCAAAGTGAACTATTATTATCAGAGCTATTGGAAATTTACTCGGTGGGCACTTTGGAACGAGTAATTGCAGATCTCAAAGCAGCATGTTACTTATCCCTTAAGAAAGGACAAATAGAGAAGAATCCGTTTGTGGGTCTCAAACTTCCGAAACGGGCAAAAAAGAAAATTGAATGTTACGAATCAGACGAAATCAAGGTCATACTTAATGCTTTTAAATCTGATGAATACGTTAGTAAGTACGCTAGAATACCCCATTCTTATTACTATCACTATGTAAAATTCGCGGCTCTAACTTTTTGTCGTCCTGAAGATGCGATCGCTCTAACTTGGTCTGATATTAGAACCCGAAGTAATGGTACTTTTATCACTTTTTCAAAAGCTTATTCAAGAGGCGTTTTAAAAGATTGCAAGACTCATGAGATTCGTGTTTTTAAGTGCAATCGAGAATTACGGGATTTTCTCCAGACAGTGCCTTATAAACCTAATCAGTACAATTTACTGTTTCCAACTCCCAGGTCAAAAGGTTATATGAACCAGAGATCTTGGGGACGCGATGTTTGGAAGCCGTTGGTCACTAAATTGGTTTTGTTAGGAAAGATCCACAAATATCTAAAATTCTACAGTTTACGGCATTCTGGCATAACTCGGCTTGTTCGCGCAGGTATTGACGTAGCTACTATTGCCAGATTAGCAGGTACAAGTCCAGAAATGATACTCAACAACTATTTAGCAGCAAGAGACGAAATAGATTTGCCCCCGATGTAATGAAATCTAGGTGCGCATTCGTTTTCAATAGTCTTTTTGGGCACAGCAAACTATATCAAGAATGCTTATAAATACGCATAATTAAACAAATACTAGTGTCATTGAATACTCTTAGCACTTCTCTTTAATACTTCATTCTCAATAACTTTATACTATTGACTAATTATGTAGGGTAGCCCCTTTAAATATAATTACCAATCATAATATTATAAGAGCCTTTACTGGCTAATCTTATACTAGCTGCCCTTGCAAAGAGAGGCAACACCTTATGCTTTTTTGGTAACGAAAAACAATTTAGCTGCCTGAATATTTTTAGTATCCATAGAAAAATAAAGTGATTTACAGTTACAAGTTCAAAATACAGTAGTTCTAAATTTTAGGAGCAGACCAATTGCGTTCCTTTACCTCAAAGAAAAAATAAGTAAGGGAACAGAACTTTATGGAGTTTTTAACCAACACTATTGCATTATCATTCGTCGAGAAATTACTCGAACAGGTAAACCGCTATGAAGGCAAAGAGCGAAGATGATTACGATCTTCAAACAACTATCAAATACATTCTAGGTATGGCGGTAGATATTCAAATTTACTTAACAGCCAATGAAATGATTACATACGGTAGTCGTAATCCTCGACTCGTATACAACGTGACAGTCTATAACCACGTAGACGGTCAATTGTCCGAGACTTACACCACGTATGAACTATCGATCGCCCTTGGGTTATTCAAGACTGAATTTCTAGGGGCTTTGGATAACTACTATACGTTAAAAGACGAATAATCAAATAACTTGGCGGTTTTATTTCCGCCTGGATACTCACTGCTATACATAAAATCGGCAACTGTCCCTTAAGAAAAAAATTATTAAGGAGACAGTTATGTCAAATAACAAACAACTAAAGAAAGACTTGACTAATGCCAAAGCTAGATTGAAAGCAGCATCCAAAAAATTAGAAAAGCTAGAACCTAGCGAAGACAATCAAGCAATCGCCGAGGCTCAAGCTAAAGTAGACCTCGAACAAGAAATTATCGACGATTTACAAAAGCGTCTCTCGTCCGAAACTAAAAATGTTACCGCGATTGTCAGGAAAGATGACGGCAGTTTAGAAGAGATAGTAGAAACTGAAACTAATCCCGCAGCTAAAGCAGAAGAGTTAGTAATAAAAGAGGCTAAATCCTTAAAAGAAGTAATTAGCTTAGTATCTCTAGATGAGGAACCTAAAGCTTTAAACAAACGCAAAAGCGATTTGCCTCAAGTCAGCTTTCGTACTGAGTATCCTTACTACGAGCGATTAAAGCAGCACGTTAAACATCCAGAAAGTATTCATCTGTCTAAATTTGACTCTTTAGCCGATATGTCAAGGAAATTGAACTTGTCAGATCTTAATGGCAATATTTACTTCATTTTAAGAAGAAGCAATCAACAGCTAGCGCGGTTTTTGGATGCAGCGCAATCTGACAAATTAGAACTGTCGGAAGATGAAAAATCAATGCTACGTAATACTTTCATTGCATTTAACGCCGATACTGATGCTGATAAAACCAAATTGATTGAACAGCTAGAAAGCTTACATCAATTTATTGAATCACTTAATCTATATCGATTTATCGAGTAAATCTAACTAAATTAATCTTGGAGGGAATAAACACCCCTCCTTTCTTTCTACTGGTATACGTGGTATTTGAAAAGCGATCGCATTAATGAAACAATCGTTCTTTCGGTATTCATTCCATGTGCAGCAATAGGAAGTGACCGCCAATAACATATTCTTTACTGACGGTACTTCTACTCTATTCTTCTATTGGCTTAAGTTTTATCTCAATAGCGTTGTCCAAAATGTAATTATTAATCTTGTGATAAAACTCATCGTCATTATGCTCAACAGTTAAGCATTCCAAGATGTAAGCCACCAAATCTATATTATGCGGTGCTTTAGTCTCGTTATGTTCGTCAATTTCATAAGCAGACAGAATAAAATCAATATAATCGCTTAAAGCCTCGCTTGAATAATCGGGATCGTCCCAATCTAGTCGCTTATCCTTATGAAAGATTAATTTAATGTCGCGCTGTAATCTTTTGCGGAACGCGATATGCTTCATCAATTTAGCATCATCAGCCATCTACTTAGTCCTCTAATTATTTTTTCTTTTTTGTGTAGTCAAGAAAACTGAGAGAGAAACTGAGTATAAAAGTACTCTATTCCATGTGCAGCAATAGAAAAGAAACCATCAATAACTTTATCTATTGATGGCAGAGACTTTTTAAGATACCTAAATCGAACAGGCTGCGTGAGAATACATGACTACATAGGGTTTGAGTTTAGTTATCGTTAACTCGCTGTCAATGACATCAACGTATTCAAATGATTCATGCTCACTATTTCCTTTGCCAAAATTGCTGCTAGGCGATCTCGGAATGTATTTAGTTTTAACAATTTCAAATGGAATCGGTTGAGTATTAGTCAATTCAAATTCATCAAATTCTCGAACTGTTACGTTGGTATAGACGGGCATCAATACACTAGTGCGATCTGGTGTTTCCCATTCATCGGCAATGCAACTAATCACCTTAGTCCAAGTAACTATTGAACCTGGGATAAGTTTCAACTCTTCTATCTGAGATGGTGATAGGCAGTGATGAGCACAACCATAATAATAATTGGCTACAGTGCTTTGAGACTTGCCAATTAAAGGAGCTATTTCTTTAAATGTCAGTCCTAACCTAACCCAGTGATTCACGTAATCGATCATTTCACGGCGTTTTTCAGATAGCCTGTAGCTCAATGTAGGATGAATAAAGGTTTTGCCGTCAATAAACTTACGCTTAGCTGTTGGTTTGCGTTTAACTATTTTCTTAGTCATTATCAATCTCTAATTTTTTTTCTTTTCTCTACATCCGCGAAAGAAAAAAAAGTCAGAGACAAGAAATATGTTTACACACAAGGATTATGTGATCGAACGCAAATGTACGCATCAGCAGTACTACGCTCAGTTTGTGACGGAAGAAATCAAGATGATGGTCGTTCTAAATTTTGGCTTAGATACCTTAAAGCAAGCGTACCAAGAAGATAGAGCTTTCAACACTATCCCTCTACAAACATGGGACTCGTTAGGAATATTCCTGAACGTACCAACTATGCACGACAAATTTAAACAGCATCAAGATTTTATCAGTCAAGCTAGTATCGTCTGCGTACTCAAAGAAGCAGCTAGACAAGTAGTGATATAACGAAGAACTGGGATAGTTAATTCGGGCAGCTTGTCAGAGTTGTCCATCTCCTTACTATTGATACACATGAAAAATTCAAACTTTTTAGGTCTTCTCTGCCTATTTCTCTGATTTACTTTCTCATTCAAAAGAAAAAAATAATGAGAATCATAAATCATGAAGTGTAAAACTGAAATACTACGATACCAAGAAGTCCACAGAATAATTCAGGGAATAAAAAGCGGTAGACTAAATCACGAACAGAGCAGTTTCCATTGTGGCACAGCGCACTGTTTAGCTGGCTGGATGGAAATAAAGGAACTAGAGAGAAGAAATTTACCTACAGTCTTTCATTTGACTTCGGGAGATTGGATAGAAAACGATCTCGAAGATTTAGACGAGGTTAAGTATCATTCCTATAGCCCAGTTACCAGAAAGTTAGATAAATATTCCGATAGACTAAATCATAGTCGCGAACAAATGGAACTTACTTGGCTATGGGCTAGATGCAGATTAGGACTAACTCATGATGAAGCGGAACAAAATCGTTGCGGGGGTCAGATGCGGCTAAAGCCTTTCTCCCGTTGAGATTATTGTTTCAAGAAGCGCACTGTTATTTGACCAATGGTTAACTATTGAGGAAATTGAAGAGAACTTCTGGGATATATGTCGGGAGCGTTATATATCAGAAGAGGATATTCTTAATTGAAATAATCAATAGTTAAGCAAAAAATAATTGAGGCAGAATGCCTCTTTTGACTATTGGTGTACGTAAAAAACAATTCAAGTAATTTTAAAAAAATCGATTGTTAATAACTCAAATTTACTTATGCCTGTGGTCAAATTATTTTTAAAAAAAACTTCTAATATTTTCTTATACGTGGGTGGGTGGGGGTGTGCGTGTATGTAACTACGCAGTAAGATTGTAGAGTACATATAAAAATTAAAAACCAACAAAATGCTTATAAATTCCTCAAATATTCATGAAAAAAAGACACAACAAAAAGAAAGATTCACTCTTGAAGAGATGGTCACAGAAAGCAGTAGTGATAAATATAATAATATTGAGTATAAAAGAGATTTCCCTAAGATTGTAAAAGAGGGTTCGTCACATGAAGACAAATTAGAATACGCAGTTAAACAGATACTTCTAAAAAGTCTAGAAATGGAATTTACCTACAAACAATTAACAGAAGCTATTAAAAAAGGAGATCCCCAACTATACATCGATCCAAACGCAATAGGGAGGACTGTTAAAAAGCTTGGCTATGTAAAAAAGAGTCGAACTAGAAAAGGCGTTAGAAAGTATTACTACGTTTTTGCTCCAGATACAAATGACTGATATCTATCAATAAAACTAATATATAAGGATATGGAGGTCAGTGTTTGACCTCTTTATTTTTATGTCCTATTAACAGTAATAGTTAATTATAAATTGATAAGCTATTGTATCTATCATACTCAGTAGAACAATCATTATAAATAGTAGTATTAGTTCTCATCTTGCTAATAATGTGTAATTTAAAACTGTGCGTGTCTATTTGATTACATACACCCACCCACCCCACAAGCCCTGTCTAAATTTATACTATTAATTCTATAGAAAAAAAAACCTCGCTTCATCTTTTATTTTTTCTGAATTTGCTCTCATAACGCACTGCATAATACGTCACAAAATGTAGCAGTCCTAAATCCCAAAGAAAAAAATAAAACAGGACTAAAAACAAAATGATTAAACAAGCAGAAATATTCAGACATTTAGATGGACTAGAAACTATTGTCAACCAATATTTAATACCTTTTTTTGCATATGTGGTTAAAGCTCTAGTTACTCTAGTCATACTAGCAACCAAAGGCTTAATAAAACTATCATATTTAGCTGCAATATTCGCGACGAATAGATTTGCAACCAATAACCGAGAACAAGATATTAATCATGAAACTACAAATCTTAAAGAAACAGTTGAAAGTGAAGCAACAAATAACTCTGTTAGTATTCCTATATCTGAAAAATCAGACGATGCTATTGATTCTGAAGTTGAAGAACAGCAAGAACAACTATCAAAAGTGACTGCTATAAATATTTATAACCCGCGTGCCAATTATCTTGAGGATTTTGTTGTCGCAGGGTTAAGAGATACCTTAGCTAAGAACTTTCTAGATTCCGTATCATACAAATTACCTCGCAATAAGAAGGTCAAGTCCAAAACTCACATTAGACATGGCAATATTGGAATTCTCAAAGAACATTATCCGTTAGTTCTAAATACTGTAATACTTGACTAACGACTACTAAAAATGGCGGTGGTTGCAGCAAAACTCACCACTACCGCGAAATACTTTTGGAAAGCTCGCGCTTACATTGGTCGGCATGAAATCTTCGGCTGCGTTCCTCAAAAGAAAAAATAATTGAGGAACAAAGTAATGAGTTTAAGTAGAGTAATTATCGAAGCAGCCGAAACTTTAAACTATGGTGGTAACTTTGCACTGGGTTTAGAACTAATATCCGAAAGCCTTAACAACCATCTTATCGACATTAGCGATGTTATAGAAATCCTGCAAGAGATAGCTCTGGATAACGACGAACATCTTGACCAAGCACTAGAGATATTAACCAATAACGGCGTAGAGATTCCCACTGAAGTTAAGCACCGGCAATTCACCAATGATGTCAAATATCGTTTGGGAGAAATTGTACGCTTTATCCATAATGAAAACCTGACCAAAGTAGCACAATCTCGAATCGACGGCATAATATACGATTTAATCGAGTATCTAAATTCTCTACCAGACGAATAATCTTGAATAATTTATAAGCATTTGGAGTCTAGAGGAAATCTGGACTCTTTATACACTGGCTAGCATGAATTGAACTATCAAAACAAAAAAGGTCAGTAGAAAAATTCCTACCGACTTTGATTGCAATTGTTCTTGTTCTGACTATTCTTACTCTGGACTGGGATTCTTAGTTTCGCGATTCTCAACATGAGTCAAAAATTATAATCTGCTGCACCTCCTCAAGAAAAAAAATTGAGGAATCAAGCCCGTGCAGCGATACTTAAAAGAACTGAATGATAAAACAGGCTTTGGCTATGCTACATTCTATTCGAGTAGAAAAGCCCTACATCTGTCAGTAGACTTCACTAACACCGACCACATATTAGTCTGGAATTTAATGGCGGATACTCGCGCTGATTTTGATAAAGGAGTAGCAAGTGATAAAACTGTCAATAAACTAAAATACAGACTTCAGAAAATATTCGGCGAGTATATTGGAGTTAGTAAATATAATGGTGCGGACTGTTCGGTAAAGTTAACTATCGAAGAAACCGAACTGTTGATCAGACAGGGTGAGAGATTACCATTAATGAATGGGATCGATGGAAAATGGTACGATCCCGACTTCACACTATTGCTGTACTAATTAACCAAAGAGGCAGATTTACTATCTGTCTTTTTTATATACTGGCGGACTTGAAAGCGATGCATTGTTTTAGTAATTTCATGAGCTTTCAATATGAGGAAAATTAAAAAAATCAGGTAACCAACTAAAAGCTTACAATTACATAAATTGTATGTAATTCAAAATGTAACAATAGCTGTTGTCAAAAATACAAATATATCCATATGAAATAAAATGCAATCAAACAGCTTTTAATAATAGTTTGAACGGGCAAATAATTATATTACAAATCTTTTTTTAGATTATTTTTGTATTTTCAGTTTGGCTGATTAATAATTTAATAAGTGAATATTGTGCCATTCAATTTTTAATTAACTTTAAAGTTTATCTATTTCTGCTAAATCATCGTATATAGTATGTTTCAGACCTTTTACACTTGTCCATGAAACAGCTAACCATTTCTGACACAAAACAAGATTTTATTCCAACTGATTTAGTAGAACCTATTTTTGCTCGTCACGAAACTTTTCATCCTCGTTTTGGCTGGCTGAAGAAAGGGTTCGATTTAGTGGTAGAAGATTCAGATATTTTTCAAAGCGAAGATGCGCCAGTCCGTTTAGGGGTAGGAAAGAACATGGTGCGTTCTATTCGCTATTGGTGCAACACATTTAAAGTTTTATCAGGCAACAATCCTAGTAAATTTGGAAGCAGGCTATTTGCAGACGGTGGTTGGGATTCATTTCTTGAAGATCCAGCCTCCTTATGGTTATTACATTGGAATCTGCTCAAACCTACTTGTGAAGCTGCTGCTTGGTATTTTACGTTCTTTGAATTTAAAAAAGTTGAGTTCACTACCGATGAGCTACTCAAGGAATTAAATGAATGGCAACAGACTTTAGATAAACAGGTAGTTGAATCTTCTCTTAAAAAAGATATTTCCTGTATTTTGCGGATGTATGGTTCGGAAGATGGAAATAAAAGCTTTCTTGAGGATTCAATTGATAGTCCTTTTCAGCAGCTAGGACTCATTCAAAATTTAGGTAGCAAAGGATATAGTTTTAAAACTGGAGCAAAAGCTAACCTACCTGCGTCCATTGTGGTTGCTGCTTGTTTAGAATATGCAAGCTGGATGAGTGAAACTGCTAAAACGATCGCTATATCGCGTCTGGTTTACGATCCTGGCAGTCCAGGCATGGCGTTTAAGCTTTCAGAGAACGTCCTTTGCGAAGCGATCGAAAAAGTAGTTCGTTCTCACAATGAATTAGATCTTTCTGATACGGCTGGATTGATTCAATTTTCTTTTAAGAACGATCCAAAACAGTTAGCAGACGATATCCTAGATGGGTACTTTAAGTCTAGAACCAGAGGGGAATAGTGGTAATGACGAATAATACACTTGCTAATTTTTTTAGTGTCAAGCGTCGCTATTCTCGTTCTGTCAACTTGGAAAGAGATTTAGAACGACCCGATGCGCTACAAGGATATATCCTGACTGAAAGATCGGTCGATGCTATTCGACGAGTTTTATCTGGAATAAAAGAGGGGACGAGCAACGCTTGGACTTTAACTAGCGTCTACGGGACGGGTAAATCTGCCTTCGCTCATTACTTGGCTTCTTTATGTGCGCCTTCTAAGAGCAAAATGCGATCGCTTTCTCTAGAAATTACTCAAGCTGCTTTAGGTAAGGAAAGTAATGAGTATCAGGCTTTAGAATCATCTATCCCCCAACCAGGTTATCTTCGTGCCGTTGCTGTAGCTCAAAGAGAACCAATTAGTAACACCGTTATTCGGGCTTTACTTCAGGGTACAGAAGCATTTTGGACTCCTGCAAAACGCAAGAAGGTTAACGCAGTATCTAGATTACAAGAACTGGCAGCAGAAATAGAGCTAGGTAACAAAATTAATGGCAAAGAAATTCCTGTCTTAGTGAAAGAGCTAGCCAAAGCTTCTAAGACTGGGCTTTTCTTAATTGTCGATGAATTGGGCAAAAACTTAGAATATGCTGCTAGCGATCGCGGAGCAGAAGATTTATATCTCTTACAACAACTAGCAGAGCTTCCCAGAGACAATAAGCATCCTATTTATATTCTGGGAATCCTGCACCAAGCTTTTGCTGATTATAGTCAGAGATTAGCTTCCATTCAGCGTAATGAATGGTCGAAAATCCAGGGGAGATTTGAAGATATTCCCTTTACTGAATCCGCAGGGCAAATGATGCGGTTAATCGGTCAAGCGATCGATCGTACTAGTACAGATTCTCATGCCTGTGCCTTGCACAATCAGGCTCAAGAATGGTTTGCTCGTTTGGATAATATTTTTGAGCGAGAGGAACTGAATGCAGAAGTTTTAGAGCAAGTATATCCTTTACATCCTCTTACTGCTTTGGTTTTGCCGACTTTATGCCAACGCTATGCACAAAACGATCGCTCTCTATTTACTTTCTTGACAAGTTCCGAACCCTATTCCTTCAAGAATTATTTGGAAGAAGTATCAGTTGAAGGTGATAGATTGCCATCTCTAAAGCTAGATCGAGTATACGATTACTTTATTGAAGCAGCAGGAATGGGACTAGCATCCCGTTCTAATATGCAAAGATGGGTGGAAGTTCAAGATTTAATTGCTGATGCCAAATACCTCGATTCAGATATTCTTAGAGTTCTAAAAACTATTGGCATTCTCAATTTAGTAACGATTACTGGTTTAACTAGAGCTACTCGCGAACTAGTCAAGTTTGCTATGTGCGATTGCGTAGCTAGCCGTAGGCATCGCCCTAACGATACAAAAGAAATTGAATCTTGGGATCGGGTCATTGGCGAATTACTAGAAAAAGGTCTAATTACCCACCGTCGTCAATTAGACGAACTGCGTATTTGGCAAGGTTCTGACTTTAATGTAGACAATGAGCTAATACGCTATCGAGAAGAAAACCGCGAACCATTGTTTGAACTATTGTCTTCGATTCGTCCTTTAAAACCTCTGGTAGCCCAACGACATAGTTATCAAACAGGAACTTTGCGTTATTTTGAGCGTTGTTATTTGGACAGTTCAGGTAATTTGAATGATTTATCTTGTTCTGCTGCCGAAAGTGATGGGTTGATTGGTTACTGGGTAGATGATGAAAAACCAAAATCAGTCCCAAATTTAACTGCTGATGGTAAGCCTTTAATAATCCTATGTGCTGCCGAACTAGAATCTTTGCGAATACGAGCCAGAGAGTATGCAGCATTGAAAAAGATTCAGAAAACATCTCCCGAATTACAAACAGATGGTGTTGCTAGAAGAGAAGTTCGCTATAGAATTACACAAGCAGAGCAATTGCTGTACGAATCTCTCCAAGAATCTTTTGAACTAGCAAATGACAAAAATGATTGCTGGATTGAAGGAAAACAGGAAACCATTCGCAATATCACCGAATTTAATTCTCATCTTTCGGCAGTATGCGATCGCATTTATCACAAAAGTCCTAAAATTTGGAACGAACTAATCAACCGTCGTCAGCTTACTTCTCAAGGAGCTAAAGCAAGGCGACAATTAATTGAAGCTCTAATCGAAAAGTCTGGCGTAGAAAAATTAGGATTAGAAGGATATGGTCCCGAAGTTACCATGTATCATTCTCTTCTTGGAGAAACCAGAATTCACAGGAAAGAAGATGGATATTGGGATATTTATCCACCAAAGGAAGAATCGGGAGTATGGACATTATGGCGAGCTATCGATGAATTTTGTTTGACTGCTAAAGAAAAACCGCGAACTCTTGACGAACTCTATCAAACTCTCGCAAATCCTCCTTATGGAATTAAGCAGGGAATGATTCCTATATTAATTGCTGCGGTATTGCTCTATCACCTCGACGATGTAGGCGTGTATCGAGGCGGTACATTTATTCCCGTACTTGGGATTGAACACTTTGAGCTATTACTCAAAAACCCAAAAGATTTTGCGGTTAAATCTTTTGAAATTGAAGGATTGCGATCGCAAGTTTTCAAAGAACTTGAGGCTATTTTACGTAGTTCTAAAAGAAAGAAAACTGGAAAGCTAAGAAATGCTACTCTTTTAACCGTTGTTACTCCCCTCTATCAGTTTGTTAAAAAACTATCTAATTATACAAAACAGACTAAGAGGTTAAGCTCCGAAGCAGTAGCGGTTTTGCAAGCCTTACAAAAAACAGTTGAACCAGATGAACTCTTGTTTACTGAGCTTCCAAAAGCCTGCGGTTTACCTGCTATTGGCACAAATGAAGCTCAAAATGATACGACTGCTACAGAACTACGCTTAAAATTGCTTAAAGTTATTAAAGAACTTGATCGAGCAGATGATAACTTGCTAACTGAATGCCAAAGTTTGCTCAAAAATGCTTTTGGAGTTCGCAAAAAAGAATCAAAACTTAGAGAAGATTTGCGAGTCAGATCGAACTATTTAATTGACAAGTGTATCGAACCTACTTTGAAACGTTTTACCAAAGCTGCTGTCGATGAAACCGTAGATGACGCGCAATGGTTGAAGGCATTAGTCATGATTGTAGCTGATAAGCCTGCCGAATCTTGGACAGACCAAGATGTCACTCGGTTTGAAATGGAGCTAGCAGATTTGGTTAGAAAATTCCAAAATCTCGAAGCCTTACAGAAAGAAACAACTGCTAAGGGAGAAGGATTTGAGGCTCGGCGTATTACTGTTACTCATGCAGATGGGCAGGAAACTTGGAAGCAACCATTAATCCTCGCTGCATAATAAATGTTTAAAAATATAGCTTGTATTCCATCCCAGGAATTGAGAACTTAGAAAGCATCTTGCTTAATTTCCGTTTGGAATCAGCATCAAACCGAATAAAAGGTTGGTTGTTTTGATTCGTCAAAATACTTCCGCTTAAATCAAAGCGAGATTCTAGCAATGAAGATAAGAATTTAACTTCGCTGTCAGAAAAACTCATCGTATACAAGCTTGCCGAACCACTAGAACAACCATCATCACAAAACCAGATAGCCAGAGCAAATTCTGTTAAACAATTGGTTATTAACCTTTCAGGAATAATTTTTACTTTTGAATACCATTGCGAATGTAGTTCCGTTAATACTGGATGTACTGTTGTTTTTAACCACCAGCCTTGATATCTCTTCCCCGTCTTGGTGTGGGGCGAAGATATGCGTTCGTCAAATGAACAAGGAAAATACTGACTAATAAATTTATATTTCCACTCTAGATATTTCTGATTACTACCACCTTCAGCATATCTAGCATTACGTTTACTCTGACGTTTTTCTAGACTGCCATCGCCCAACAAACAACCAGTTAGAAATTCGTACAATTCTTTGTCTGGCTTTTTTCCTTCGTAGCTTAGATAATGAGATCGCTTTACGTCTTCTCTTCCTCGTTGTAATTTCATCCGTAAATTAATCACAGCAAGATTCGGATAAAGTCTTTTATATTCTTCAGTAGTCAGCCCATGCGTTTTTAAGTGGTTGTAGCCAATCATCTCAAATTGCTGTTTGCATACGGCACAAGTTACCAAATCGATACCTTGTTGTTTTAATTGTTCAATTCGGTTACGTTGGCGACGGCGATCGGCTTTGGCAATAGAACGCTTTTGATAAATAGCCTGGCATTCTGGGCTTCCACAAGTTCGATGACAAGCATAATGAACCAGATCGGGATTGACTTTTGTTCCACAAACTAGACAATTGAAAGGTTTTTTCATGTCCTATAAATTCCAGTAATTAGACTTTAAGCCAAAAACTGGATCGAGTTCGTGAATTTCACAAGCCCATTGACTCAAGAAGAATAGAATATTGTCTCTGACTTCCGAATCATATACTTCACTATGTTGTTTACCCACCTCTTTTATCGATTCGTGCAATTGGCGACGTACTTGAGGCAAGGGTTTGGATTTCATTGCTCTCTTTAACTCATACATCATAGTGGATACAGCAAGGTTTCCCGTTTCGTCATACATCGCCCAGTCATTTATATGGTTTTCCATGATGCTTTCTTAATTTTGTCTGTTTTGTCATCATATATGCTAACTTTACTCAAATATTTTGTTGTTTTAAAAGTTCACAACAATTGCGTTTTGCTTTGCCATAATTGAAACTATGGGAAAAGCAGGCAAAGCTCTTAAACAAGTATTAGAAGCGCACAACATCAGTCAAAGCTCACTAGCTTTCAATTTAGGTGTTGAACGCTCAATTGTTTTCCGTTGGTTTCACGAACAAATAGACCCAACTGCTGAAACTGTTAGTCAAATTGTTCAAGCCCTACAAATAATCAATACATCTGCTGCACAAGACTTTATACAAGCTTACTTGGGAGATTTGGCACATTCGGGCAATACAACCACCAGACAAAATTTACCGCCATCTGACAAAGTTGATGTATCAGTTTTGTCGCTAATCTTTGATAAAACTACTAATTCTTATAAATATCTTTTCTTTCTCGCGCTTTTAGATATTTTAAAAAGACGGCGTTTTGATATTTTATCACCTATTAGTTTTGAAGAAATTATTGTTGAAATGTTAGCTAATGCTTGGTATCCGCATAATTATTTTAAATTGTCTTTTGGAACACAAGACCAAATTACTAGCAAATTAGATTCTTTAAATTTAGTAATTACTGAGCCGATATTGCAATTTAGAGATACAGACAAACAGCTTTTAATAAAAACAATTAAAGAGCAAAATCTTGATGATATAATTACCTTTATAAGTCGATACGTCCCATTTCGTTTGATACGTCCTTTTTTCGTGAATAAAACCAGGGGAATAAAAGATTATGATGTTAATCCAACTATTGTTGATTTAGCTAAAAGCAGATTTGATACTAAAAAGCCTTTGTATTGTTTTGATTCTGATAATTTTAAAGATTGCAACGCTATAATTTTACATCAAGATTGGATAGAATATATTGCCGAAAACTATTCTATTATTCGAGGTTGGGTTTCCTGGAAATGGTTGAATTATATGCAGTCAAAAAATATAAATATACCTAATATTGTTAGTAAATTATTTATTCCCCAGCAAAGAAATTCTCTAAGTAAACAGACACAATATTGGAAGCTAATCCTAAATCATCAACAACTTAAATGTATTTATTCTCAAGTTGAATTAGATAAAAATAGTATTTCATTAGATCATTATTTGCCTTGGTCGTTTGTAGCTCATGACCAATTATGGAATTTAATCCCTACAACTCCATCTGTTAATTCTTCTAAATCTAATAATATTCCTGCGGGACAATATTTTAATGATTTTGTCAAATTACAGCATCAAGGTTTAACAATTTATGCTCAAAATAACTCAAAACGAAAATGGCTAAACTATGCTGAAGATTACATCGCCGAATTAAAAGTAACCCAAACAGATGATCTATTGAATTTCGATGTTCTTTACAAAGCATATCAATCTACGGTAAAGCCCTTAGTGTCTCTGGCAAGTATTCAAGGTTTTAAAGCAGATTGGAGCTATCAAAACAATCAAAATTAATTTATTCAGTCCACAGTAATCGTAACTTATTAGTAAATCCGCCTTTTTCTTGCCGCTTTTGCCCTTGTTTGGTTAAAACTGTATCTTTGTCTATTTCTAAATTAGTCAAGATTGCGTCTATAACTTCATAAATATCAGCTAATTCTTCCACTAAATTATTTGACTCGGCTTCTGCTGCTTCTTTGGCTTCTTCAATTAATTTATTAAGTAAAGCTTGATAATACTCAGATCGTGACATCGTTTCAACTTCACATTTTCGCCCAGTTTGGCGAATAATTTCAGGAATGCGATCGCGAATCAGTTTGTTATGTTCTTGGCGCACAATTCATTTTCAAACTAAAATTTGTCTTGTTATAAATATCAGGATTAGGCAGCAATTGATAAAACTTCTACCTTGACTTCCATTCCTGCACGGGACAGCATATTAATCAGCTTATCAACGCTGAATCTGCTAATTTCACCGTTGATTAAATTACTAATTCTAGGTTGCGTTTCTTGAAAAAACTCTGCTGCTTGTTCTTGTGTCCAACCTTGAGATTGAATATATTCTTTTAAAGCCAGCATCAAATCTGCTCTGATTTTTAAGTTAGCTGCTTCGGATCTGTCAAATCCTAAATCATTAAAGATATTATCGCTACCTTGGGTAACTATAAAATTTTGCTCTCGATCCATTTTTTCACCTGAAGTTTTTGTTTTGTCGATATTCTGTTAGTTGTTTGTAACGTTGTTGTCCAACCTTAACGTCTTTTTTGGCAGTTTTCTGGGTCTTCTTTTGAAAAGCATGAAGAACGTAAATTGCTTCGGAAAATCTGGCTACATAAAATACACGGTAAGCATTTTCTGTGCGGATACGAATCTCTTCAACTCCCTGCCCGACTGTAGACATAGGCTTAAAATCCGATGGCGATTGACCTTTTTGCACAGCTCGCAGTTGAAATCCAGCTTTACGACGTGCTTCAGTAGGAAAATCAGCAATGTCTTGCTTGGATGAGCCGATCCAGTAAATCGGTTTGTCTGTCATAAATTCTATCTTAATTCCTGTAATTATACCTTATTTGGTATATTATGCTTTTTATCATTTTTGGGAATTATATAAATGTAATACCCCAAATTTTTTTGTAAATTAATTTTTAACAGCTTACGGCAACTAATCCCCACGATATCGTCCCCGCACACCTAGCAGTCCAAGCAATGCGAGATAACGGCTATAAAAATGCAGCCTATGCGATCGCCGAATTGATGGATAATTCGATTCAAGCGGGTGCTACTCAGGTAGAACTGTTATGCGGTGAGAAAAAACAGCAGGTAGGATCGAGAATGCGATCGCGTATTCACCAAATAGCTGTTTTGGATAATGGTAGTGGGATGGATGCAACTGTGCTTCGTTTGGCACTCCAGTTTGGAAACGGCACGCATTTAGAAGAAGAGAAACATACGGGAATTGGACGCTTTGGTATGGGTTTGCCTTCTTCATCTGTTTCTCAATGTCAGAGAGTCGAAGTCTGGACTTGGCAGGATGGAGTAAACAATGCTCTATATAGCTATCTAGATCTCAGTGAAATCAAGACTCAACGAATCAACGAAGTTCCTGCACCAGAGTCGAAACCTATTCCTGGCATTTGGCAGCAAGTAGGCAAAAAGTTCGATCGCAGTGGCACTTTGGTAGTTTGGTCGGATATCGATCGCTGTATGTGGAAGACGGGCAAAACTATTATCGATAACTCTGAATATCTAATCGGCAGGATGTACCGCAAGTTTCTTAATTCGGGAGAAGTTTCCATCCGAATGCTGGCTTTCGATTTGGATAACCCCAGCACAGTGATAGCTGAAAAATTTGCCAAGCCTAACGATCCTGGATACTTAATGGCAAATACATCTTGTCCAGCACCGTTTGATAATGAACCGATGTTTCAACCTTGGGAAGAAGCAGGACAATACGAAGCCGTTTTTACTATTGATTTTCGCGATCGCCAGCATGAAGTCAAAGTCCGTTTTTCCTATGCCAAAGAAGAAGCCCGTCAAGCATCTGGTAATAAAAATCCAGGCGATTTACCTCATGGTAAACACGCAGCGAAAAACATTGGAGTATCGGTGGTGCGTGCGGGTAGAGAACTAGATTTAGACCAATCTTTAGTTATCAAATACGATCCTACCGAACGCTGGTGGGGTATTGAGGTTGAATTTCCTCCTTCTCTCGACGATCTCTTTGGCGTAACCAACAACAAACAATCTGCTCGTAACTTCGCTGAGTTAATTAACATCGATATAGAATCAATGCTGCAAGATGGCAAAAGTATCGTTCAGCTTAAAGAAGAATTGAAAGACGACGAAGATCCTAGAGAACCTCTGTTAGAAATTGCTCATAAGATAAATACTCAACTCAGTACTCTCCGCAGACTCCTTAAAGCTCAAAGAAAAGGAACTCGACCTAAAAACAATCGCTACCCAGGTTCTACTCCAGAAAGGCAGGCTACCAGAGTAACGGAAAATCGTAAGCAAGATGGATATAAAGGTATAAGCGATAAAGAAGAATCCTTACCTGCCGTTGTAAGACAGACGACTATTGAACAAACTTTAACTGAGGCGGGAGTAACTGAAAATCAGGCAAAGGAACTGGCTGCAACTACTATTTCTGATAATCTAAAATACGTATTTGTTGATGCTGATTTAGACAATCCCGCTTTTTTCTCAGTTAAACCAAAAGGTGGCGCAATTGTGATTACTCTCAATACTAAACATCCTGCCTATGAGAATTTAGTAGAGATTCTAGAAGATGAAGTAGAAAACATAGATACCGAAACTTTGCGATCGCGTTTAGCAAAATCCCGAAAAGGACTAAAGCTTCTTCTTGCAGCTTGGGCGCGTTATGAAGACGAACAACCAGAAGGAAAAAGACAGCAAAATCTCCAAGACTCCCGCGTTGAGTGGGGCAAAATTGCGCGACAATTTTTGGAGAGTGAAGAGTAACTAAAACTATCTGTGATATTAGGAACTGAATTATCTAACCTATGCGCCGAAGCGAACAAAGAAGTATTATTGGTTGCCCCTTTTATCAAAGCCTCTGTCTTGGAAAGACTACTAAATCAAATGCCTACTGAGATTTCTCTAAAGTGCATCACTCGCTGGTTTCCTGAAGAAATAGTAGCAGGTGTCAGCGATTTAAAAGTATGGAACTTAATTCAAAATCATGATAATTCTTCATTGTGGTTAAGACCAGACTTACACGCTAAATACTATCGGGCAGATAATCGCTGTTTAATAGGTTCGGCTAATTTAACGGGTAAAGCTTTAGGCTGGTCATATTCCCCGAATTTAGAGCTACTAATACCTCTATCAGCAGATGAACCAAAGGTCAAAACCTTTGAGACTGAGTTGTTAAAAGCTTGTATACCTGTAACTGAAGATTTATTCGAGCAAATGTCTCTTGCCGTCCAATTACTAGCAGAACAAACTCCTAATGCGATCGCCACCTCATCTAGAGTTGAAATTCCAGAAGACAACTTAGCTAATAATAACTCTGTGAACGTAAATGCTTGGTTGCCAACTCTCCGTAATCCAGAAGATTTATACATAGCCTATTGCGGACAAACAGAGAAATTATCTACTGCCTCAAAAATAGCTGCTTTAACTGACTTGCGATCGCTCCCTATTATTCCGAACTTATCCCAAAAGACATTCAACGCTTATGTCGGCACTCTATTACTCCAGAAGCCAATTATTCAAAAAGTAGACAGCTTTGTTAAAACACCCCAAAGATTCGGTGCAGTCAAAAATCTCTTGAATTCTCTAACATACTCAAATAATCTTCATTTTAATGCCGAGCGAGCTTGGCAGACTTTGATGCGCTGGTTACTTTATTTCCTTCCCAATCGTTATGCTTTATCTGTACCTAATTATTCCGAAGTTTTCTATCGAATCAAGACCAGTTAAATACCAAACGATACAATCTATAAAGTATGACTGCTAAAAACGATCCTAACTTTCCTATTTATCTCGACTATCATGCGACGACCCCCGTCGATCCCAGAGTAGCGGATTTAATGCTGCATTACATGACTACCGAATTTGGTAATGCTAGCAGTACAGATCATATTTACGGCGATCGCGCAGCTAAAGCCGTATCGCAAGCACGCAGCCAAGTTGCTGAGTTAGTTGGTGCATCGGCAAGAGAAGTGATTTTTACATCAGGAGCAACCGAAAGCATTAATTTAGCTATTCAAGGAACGGTATTAAAGCAAATTAAGAATGACAATAAACTTCGCATAGCTTTCTCCCCACTCGAACACAAAGCAGTATTAGATACCTGTCAGGAGATCGCAAAAAAGGGATTAGCCGAACTGATTCACCTTAAGGTAGATTCCCAAGGCAAACTAGACTTAGAACACCTCGAAAAAGCCTGTAAACAAGGATTGTCTCTGCTATGCGTCATGGCAGCCAATAACGAAATTGGCAATATCTATCCAGTTCGAGAAATCGGTGAAATCGCTCAAAAATACGAAATTCCTTTTCTTTGTGATGCTTCTCAAGCAGTAGGCAAGATACCAATCGATTTTGAACAGTGGGGAATTACTTATTTAGCAATCTCTGGTCATAAATTCTATGCACCCAAAGGAGTAGGGACATTAGTTGTCAAAAAAGGACATCACCTAGAACCAATTATCTTTGGTGGTAATCATCAAAAAGGAATGCGTTCGGGAACGCTTAATGTTTCTGGTATTGTTGGTTTAGGTGAAGCTTGTCGATTAAGACAATTAGAAATGGCAGAAGACGAAAAGGCGATCGCTTTACTGCGAGATAAATTACAGAATTTACTCCAAGAAAAAATCCCCAACTTGGTAGTCAATGGAGATCTAACCTCTAGATTAGCTGGAAACCTTCATATTTCTATTCCAGAAATCCCCAATAGTGCCATTATTGCTCGAATTCGCGATCGCCTGGCTATTTCTACTGGTTCAGCCTGTTCTACTGGAGTAGCAGCACCTTCTCATGTCTTGCGGGCGATAAATTTGCCAGATGAGCTAATCGAAGGGTCTTTGAGAATATGTCTAGGTAAATTTACTACTAATGAAGAAATCGAGACATCAGCGACAATTATTTCTGATGCAGCCTACAAAATTAATCAATTAATGAATTCATAATTTTTCTGGAAAAAACTGCCCATTTTTGCAAGACAAGAAAAAAGTGCTGCAAAACAAACAGCACTAAAAGCTCATGATTAATTGATTGTTTTGAATTAAACGAAGAAAGTTTTTATATTTGTAATAGCCTCAGCCAAAGTATCCGCATTCTCATAATGACTAATCCATTGTCTTTTATCCCAAAAGATCGGCATAGCTTCATCCAAATGCCAAATTCTGCCGATTCTTCGACCAGTGCGATCGCAAATAATAGCTGACTTCACGTACCGACTTTCTAACTTAGCCCTAACCTGATGCTCCATCGCGATCTCCTGAACAGTATTAAACCACGCCTCAGTTTCAATAATAGTGAGCTTTTTCCAGATATCGCTTTGTTCAGTGTCTAATGCAGCAAGATTAATTGTTCCTTGAACTTTGTCTGTTATCATAAATCCTAAGAATGAATAATTCATAAGAACATCGAGATTGAGAAGCGACCAAACTTATACAGTCTCGATGTTTCTGTGTTTATAGGACTTATAGTACGACGATACGACAAAGTTGTAGACTCGTTATCGATCACAATTTAGGATCGAAGAATACGTATCTATGATTAGAATTTATATAGTTACATGCAAGTAAGAAAAATAATCTATCCAGAGTGCCTTAATTATCAATAAGTGAACACTGTTGACAAATGATAGGAAGTTACCCTTTTAAATATAATTACTTACTAAAATATTTAAGAGTGTTTACGAATAGACTGTGACAGTAAATCTGTGATCAAAGTATTCAGACGTATTTTTAATGCTTAATTATTGAACCATGACCGAAAGTAAAGTTCGATAACTTGATTAAATATTGTCGGGCAAATAATAAAAATTAATTCTCTTAATCAGTAAGTGCCTGTAAATTTGCTGTCTACTGATGTAGTATTCAGTAATTATCAATAAACGATCACTATTGACCAAAAATATTAGGTTGCCTCTTTAAATGAGTATACCCAATAGTATATTTAAGGGCATTGGTAAACACGCTTTATATTGAGCATTTAAGTTTGTATTCTAAATTTTGGTTGAGCTGATACTTTTCAAGATCGAGTAAAGTTTGACACCTTACTCAGATGTTGTGAGTAACTACCACTTATCTTGTATGTTCCTTATATTTTAGGATTCCGTATAAAAGTTTGTAGCTTAAGCTCTCTTGGTTACTTACTCGATGGTAGCCTCTTTTGCGTCGGTCAAACTTTATTCCAAAAGCTCTGTCAAGTATTTCGATTAAATCGCTATTTTTTGCAATATCTTGCTTCTTAGGACCAAAAAATTGCTTGAGAGCTTGCTTTTTGAGCTTCTCGTCCTCTTTAAAATTATTCAAAACTTGGCTAACTTTGCCTCGACTGACCGCACCATTAATAAGTTCTTGCTCGAATATTTTGAATCCTGCCAGTTCCAAAGTATGAGCTTTATGCTCATAATCCTCCCAGTCGGGTACATAAGGATTGTTTGACATTCTGGCAAACTTATCTAACCAAAACAAATTTTGTGCCAGTTTAACTTGTTTCTTGTAAGGACTAAGTTTTTTGGGATTTTGATATATTTTTAGTAACTCTGGTAAAGTGTGTGCGTTAAACCCAAATTCTTTATCTATGTCATAAACCAATTTGTCTATATCATCACCATTCAGATAGATCTCCTTTTTATCTTTATGGTCTCTATTGATAATTTGTTCAATTTTTTCTTGACTAAAGCTTGGATAATAGTCATCTTCATTTGTGGGCAAGTAAGTAAAAGTATCATATTCTAAGTCATTGTCATCCAGCAATAGACTTTCTTTTACAACCTCTGAAAAATAATTTTTCATCTTGCGGTCAAAAGCGATCGCATCAAATAGTAAATCTAAGTAAGGCGAGCTTTGACACTCAGGAGTCTCTCCACCTAGGAGTATTTCTTTAGCTTCATAGAGAGAAAGCCACAAATTTTCTGTAGTCTTTACGTCTTTCAGTCCCAAAAATTTCTGAAATTTGATAAATTCAACTCTGTCTTTCAAAGCATCATGTAATTTAGCTCTGACTTCTTCGCTTTCTAAATTTTCGTTTAGCCACTTTATCTGTTGAGCTTCTACGGTAAGTTTTTTTTGAGTTTTTAAATCTAAATCCTTTCGGATAATATTTTGAGGAATAAAAAAGATTCTTGCAGCTTCAAAATCTCTAAGTCTTGGAGCTTGTTGAGCCATTGTTAAAGGACTTATATGATTGAAGGTTGTAGCAATAACTACAGTCTTAAAATAATCAAATACATCGATTGAAAGACCTGCATCTACGATGTTGGTTGCTACTATTAACCTCGGCTTCATTCTTTCAACGTAACCTTTAGGGTCTTGAAAAAATTCTTTGCTTTTTGGATACTTTCCAGTACTACTATTGAGCATCAGTACTTCTGGGTGCATACCTTCTGGTATTTCTTGCTCGTAATCTTCTACATTAAAATTGGGATGGAGTTCTTCATAAAGTTTTTTCGCTTCACGAGTACCATTGACGCTAGCCAAAAACATAATTGCAGGGTAAGCTTTTGGATCGTTCAACATCAAGTTAACGTATTGACCTAGGCAATGTTTGTCATTGTGCGAAATTACTTTGACTGGTTTGAAGTAAGGAAGAGGTCGATATGCATGAATTATGTGAGTTGCAGGTTCGCCAAAAACCTTCAAGCAAAATTCTGCCACAAAAGCGTCCAAGTCAGCATCAATGATAATTATTTTATCCGCCACCTTAAAAAGCTTTTTGAGCACTTTCATGATTCTATCGCGGATTTTATTCATACCAATTTGTTCGCCCCGATAGCTAATCGCAGGCAACAAACTCATTATTTCATCCAGAATTACTATTGCATTATTGTATTTTCCTAGATCTATGAAAGGTGATAATTTAATCAGTGAATTAATGCACAGAGACATTCTGATTGCCTTGGGATGGTCAAAGGTATTTAAATTCTTATAATTTGTAATTTTTAGGATCTCAGCTAAGTTTTCAGCTAAAGATTGGCGGTGCGTTAGACATAATATAGGTGTTGTTTGAAGCTGCTTATCTAAATAAAGCTTTACTCCTGTAGTTTTTCCTATTGATTTTGCACCTTTGATGAGAATTGCGCGATATTCATTCTTTTGAAAAACTTCCCAAAATTCTTCGCAATCAGCTAGTTTTCGATCTTCTGGAATCTTAACCAGAGTAGTCAAATTGTCAAAAGGTTCTTGAGTGGTCCAGTGAGGATTAAGGAACGATAGTCTAGATAGCGGGAAAGACATACCAACCTCGCGACCACGAAGAAAAGCTTTGAATTTATCTGGCTCGGCCAATAAATCTACACTTTCCTGTCTTTCTCTAAGAAATTTAATAATGATATCCGAATGTATATCCAATCTACCGAGGAAGTAGAAGTTCTCACTTTGCTCTAAAGTTCTTCTCAAAACATAAGTCGAGTGTTTATTGTCCGTTACACTTTCAAAAGTTTGAGCGCCATAGTTCTTATTATCCCAGGCTTTTACACCCTCATACCGAAGTCTCAATCGTTCTTCTTCTTGACCTTTTAATGGAACTGCCCACTTTTCAAAGTAGCCATCGACCATTTTTTGGTCTTTTTCGTTATCTACCAATGCCCAAAGACAACTTGTTCTAAAAGGCTTATTTCCCCGATTCAGCTTCTTTGCCTTCGCTTGGACATATGAAGATAGGGAGAATTTCTTCGTTTTCATCTTGATTATCTTCTTGAAGGTCGATTTCTAAAATGGGATGCTTGTTTTTGAAGCGAGGTAATTCCGCTCCCAGCGTAAAATCATAATCGGCTAAATCAGAGTACATAATTGCTCCATTGTGTATCCTTTCTCTAGAGGAAATCCCTCATGAGTCAAGGTTTTATAGTCATATTTATCAGGATCTTTGCGATACCAAAGAGATATAGCTACATCTTCAAAATAGGCTCTTTCATTTATTTCCTCTGGTAGACCTAGCTGCCATTGACACCAATGCCACACCATAAAATGAGTGGCTTGTAGCAACCAAGCTGTTTTGTAAGCTAAAGGCTCTGGTGCAAGAAATACTACCTCATCGTGAATGCTACAGGAATAGCCACAACCAACCATTTTCTCTTTCTGGAATAACCATTCCATAATGCCAATAGTCAAATGTAGCATCGCTACTCCACCGCCTTGACAAAAATAATTGCATAACCCTAGTTGGTCTTGGCGATCGCCCTTAGCTCTCTGGGTTGAAGGTTGATAACCTCTGGGAAATGCTAAATTCAGAAATGGCTCGGTTCTGAAGTCTACTTTTAATCTCTCTTCATAAAAGTTCCAGGTATTGGAATCTAATCCGCCTTCCCAAAATCTCAAATAGTTTCGGTTTCCTTTTTTTATGTCTACGGCTAATTTAGCGATTTCTTTGGCTAATTTAGCGTCACCATTTAAATAGGGCGTGAGTTCTTTCGCCAGACCTGAAACACCCATTCCATATTGCATGCCTAAGTTAGCCTGCTTTCCGACATCTCTGGAACAGCAAGTTCCGGTCTTATCCGTTATCATCTGAGCTACGATGCTATGGTAATCGGTTTTTTCAGCTTTAGTACCGGTGAAGACAATTTCGGAGTTTTTATTTAGTCCCAGTTCCCCTTTACCAGAGAAATTATCGGCTAACAAAGCTCCAATGCGACTCTCTTGGCTGTCAAAATCGGCGTAAACAATTCGGTAATCCTCTCGATGCGCGCCAAACATAGCTCTTAATTCATGAAGCGGTAAACCCTGGGGATGACCTTTAGCAGTCATTAAGATACCTCCAGTCGCCCGTTTTGTTATCGTGCCGTGGGGTAGACTTTCTAAAGGAGAAACACGATTTTTTCTGGGACAATTACGAGCGCGTTTGATATAGGTGTTGTAATAAGCTAACTGAACGTTGAGATTGAGAATTTCTTTGGTTATACCTGGACGAGCAGAGTAGATAACTCCAGTCAATTCAATGATTTCTAAGGTGTCCTTGCGGTCTAGCTTGCCGTAGGAAATAAAATCATTTAACCTATCATTTTCGGGAAGTTTCTCTCCGTCATAAGTAAGCCAAACAATATTACGAGTCTTTTTGTTTCTAAAGGGCAAAATAGGCTTATTTGCATAGCACAACCTGAGCAACAAACCTCTAACAAGTGTATTAGGTTCTCCTTTTTCCTCTAAAGAAGACAATGCTTCTTCATACCAATTATCTGGTAATAATCTAGTCCAAGGGTCATAATCTTTATCCTCTCCGACTTCTTCTATGAGTTGTAACCATAGTTTTTTACGATGCTCGCGGATTTCTTCTACTGGAACTTCGGTATTTTTGAGCCATGATTCATAATCTTTATTAACTCCTATGACCTGTGAGGCCATACATCCGTGAGCGAAATGAGAAATCGGATGAGGAACGAACTGCTTGTAAAGTGGCCAAAGATGTTGAAATAATTTGAAAGTGTATAGAACATCTCTCAGGCTATAGGTCAAAGCTTCTTCAAAGTTGCGAATGACTTCCATAAAACCTCGGACGAAGAATTCTCGCTCGTCTTTGGAAATATTTATGCCCAAGTAAAACTTCAGCAATTCTTGTAGGGATGCCCCAGGAAGACCGTAGGCAACTTTACTGAAATCTTCACCCATACCTTCACGCTGATAACGTTGATAGCGCATGTGAGAGTTGGCTTCATCAACAGCTTTTGCCATAGAGATAGTATCGAACCAAAGATTTTGGCGTGGAATCGAATAGCTTTCAGTGATGCGAACGTAATCGAAAGCCGAGTTATGAGCGATAACTAAATGTCCTTCACCAATGGAGACAGTTTCAATAGTTTTCTTGAGTTCTTGGCGACCGCGTTTGAGTTCGGGATGGGACCATAAATAGATGCCTTGTGTCCCTAGAGCTTGAACTGTTAGCAGCCCTGTTTTTATACCTAGCTTCTTGGTTTTACCGTTAGTCTCTGTATCGAGTATTAAGACTTTTTCCTGGTGTAATAGTTCTTCAGCTTCGGAACCTACTAAGAAATCGTCATCATAGAGCCAGCAAACCCATTTACCTCTCGAATCCATTAAGTCCTGTTTCTCGATCGCTTCAAAGGTTTCTTCGATCAGTTTGTAATCTAGCGCGGCAAATTCATTTAGGTGCTTTGTTACTTTGGTGGCATAGTAATCATCTAAGTGTCCCATAAAGCTCTCAATATTATCGAAACCTACGAACTTACGCCAATCTAATTTCAGAGGTGTCTTTTTCATGGGTGGGCAACTTTTTAAATGAACTTGTCTGGTATGATGCTCGCTGGAGTTACAGTTTCTGGTTTTACGCTCGTCAACAAAAATAAAAAGAATAATCTAAGATTACGCAGCCTTTAAATTATTTAATGGTTCATATATTTAAGAGAGCTACTTAACATTATTGGTCAATAGGATTGATTTATTGACAATAGATTAGTCCAGATAGATTTTTAGCATTGATCGCTAGCTCTGAGCTTAAGACAGGCTAAAGATTCGCGGGCAAATTCTTTTTAGCAGGTTGGCTTAGTCAAGATTACTCTCGATCCGAGCGTATTTTGCTAGAACTAATCTTAGAGTACCCAGATGATGCAGTAATCTATCAATTTTTGGTTTTATTGACTGAATCGAGGCAATTTTTAAAGTTCTTGAGTCAAATAAGGTTACAAAGGCTTTTTGCGTTGCAGTTTCTTCAATCGAGGCAAATTTAAAAGATGGATAAACAGAAGCTGAGATGATAGAAGCGATATAGCTCAACTGCCAAATTTTATTTTGCTTGTCTATTTCCGAAGATTTTCTATTTACCAGGTTTCTGAAGTCACTGCAAATTGGCTATGACCAGAAATTCAACCTTTTTCTACAAAAAACTAAGTTACAAAAGTCTATAAACGCCACTTTTGGTTTCTTTTTGGTTTCCAATCTGATTTAATAGACCTGTAAACTCCAAAAAGATTCCATTTATCAAAGTTGCAAAACTCTTGCTACGTATACATCTTAGTGGGCGAAGAGAGACTCGAACTCTCACGATTTCTCGCCACATTTTGAGTGTGGTGCGTCTACCGATTCCGCCACTCGCCCCTGAGTGAATTGAATTAAGTATAGAGTATACAGGGTCAATAATGCAATATTTTGAAAAAAGTTATCATGTTGAATCAAAAGAGAAGAGAGCCATTTTTGACCAAGAAATTCGCGCTCTCCACAAAGATCAGCTATTTGAGTCTCTGGAAATATTTTTTGAAAGCGGTCGAGTAGATTCATTCGTTCATCACTGTCGGAATTGCCTTTTTTATCTAGCATTTTCCAGAGCAGAGAATAAGCTACTCCATGGCACTCCATCATGAACTACTCCTAACATTATAACATTGAAACGAGTTGCTCCAAATGAGATCACTCAGTACGATCTGTACTTAAAATCCAGGGTTGTGGAATATTTATCAAAGCAACAAAAATTTTTGCTATCTCTTCTTGTTGTACATCAAAGTAACGAAAAAATCTTTGTAATTTTTTATAGCTAGATTCACTTTTAGCAAGGCTTCTAAAACCAGTCACTAATTTCACTAAATTAATCGTTTTATCTTTGAGCAAAGCAATGATAAACATTTGATGATTAATTTAGTAAGCAACTAATAAATATAGTAAAAATGTCATAATTGTCATATTACTATTGACTAATTAGTGAACTAAAAAAATTGGCTGAATTACCTATTTGCTTTCTTTGATGCTTTCCAAGCATCTTTAGTTCTTCCCAGGTTGACTTTAAACTCATCAAACCCCACTAAACTTCCAGCACGATCTTCATCCCAACAGGCAGAAAAAAGACCGTAACTCAAGCCTAAAACGCCCAAACCCAAAAATCCAAAGGAAACAGCTAAAGCCAAATAAGGAGGTAGTTCTATAATCTCCTTCATTTTTAACCAGTAAAAGATCAACAGAGATGACATTCCCAATATAGAGGGAATACCGCAAAATACTGCCATTCGTTTACCCATACGTTTGCTGACTATATCGGGAATTGCCGAAAGATTAGAATTTTGACGAGAGTTACGAGAAGTTGCTTTAGTTTTTTTCTTGCTAGTTGATTTGGCAGGAGCAGCTTTTTTACTTTTAGTTGCAGCCTCTTGTTTTGAGGATGAGCCACCCTCAGAATCTTTTTGCGGTTTAGTTTTTTTGTTTTTACGGGGTTCAAATGGTAAACGACCCCGTTTAGAATCTGATGGCATGAATTTATGCAGATAATTAACGACGAATGCCAAGACGGGCAATCAATTTTTGATAACGTTCGTAGTCTTCTCTTTGGATGTAAGCCAAAAGACCTTTACGACGACCGATCATTTTGAGCAAACCACGACGGGAAGAGTGATCTTTTTTATTGGCTTTTAGGTGAGAAGTTAGCTGATTAATTCTTTCTGTTAGAACTGCAATTTGTAGATCCGCAGAACCAGTATCGGTTTCGTGAATCTGATATTCGGTCATTAATTCTTGCTTACGCTGTTGAGTCAGTGTCATGTTGGTCTATTTTAGATTGTCTAGATATATTTAAACTGCAAACTATTATAGTACCATCGATTTTTTAAATCATTCATCTCAATGAAAACCGACAATACAATTACTATTAAAATAGTGAAGTTTCGCCATTGTTAAGTTAATGTACTTTTAACAATGACAGTTTTTAATCTGTAATAATAGGCAAGCATTAATCTTAGAAAGTTACTTATCTACCAAGTGAAATCATCTCCCGATACTAATCTTCCTTCTACTGGTTCTACTTCTCCCGTTCAAGCTTCCGGCTTAGGTACGTTTGGCGGTGTTTTTACTCCTTCGATATTAACGATCTTGGGTGTAATTATGTACTTGCGTTTTGGCTGGGTAGTCGGTAATGCAGGATTGATTGGCACTTTAATCATTGTAACTATTTCTACTTTGATCACCTTTCTCACCGCTTTGTCAGTGTGCGCGATCGCAACTGACAAAGTAGTACGAGTTGGTGGCGCGTACTACATGATTAGTCGCTCCTTGGGGATTGAGACAGGAGGAGCGGTTGGTATTTCGCTTTATTTTGCTCAAGCGGTATCAGTAGCACTGTACACCATTGGTTTTGCCGAAAGTCTTGTGAGAGCCAAGATCGATCTTTTTGGACTGAGTATTAATTTTCAAGATTTTGGTTGGAATCAGACTTATGTCGCCTTGATTATTACTGTTTTAGTAGGAATCTTGGCTATCACCTCAGCTGAGTTAGCGATTAAAGCTCAATACTTTATTATGGCTGCGATCGTCTTATCTTTACTGGCATTTGCTTTCGGGAGCCCTTTACCTGGAGTTGAACCGCAGATGTTATCTGCACCCCCTGAAACCGCTCTACCCTTTTGGTCGGTATTTGCAGTGTTTTTCCCTGCAGTAACGGGAATTATGGCAGGGGTGAATATGTCAGGAGATCTCAAAGATCCTGTAAAATCTTTGCCCACAGGAACGTTAGCCGCAGTAGGTACGGGTTATGTCATTTATATGATTTTGCCAATATTTATGGCGATGCGGGCTGATTCTGCTAATCTAATTGATTCAAATGTGTTTGTGATGCAGGAAACTGCACTAAATGGATTTGGGTTTACTATGCTGCTTGGTGTGTGGGGTGCAACTCTTAGTAGTGCGATCGGGAGTATTTTGGGTGCGCCACGGGTGTTACAGGCATTAGCCAGGGATGGGGTATTACCTCCTTTGTTTAGCTTTTTGGGTAAAGGACACGGTAAAGATGATGAACCCCGCAATGGTACTTGGGTTAGTTTGGGAATTGCGATCGCAGCAGTCTGTGTCGGGGATCTAAACCTGATTGCGCCGATTCTATCGATGTTCTTTCTAACTACCTATCTAGTATTAAATGTCTCTGCTGCAATCGAAGGTTTTTTACAGAGTCCTTCTTTTCGTCCTAGTTTTCGCGTCCATTGGTCACTATCACTTTTAGGTGCAATAGGCTGTCTAGGAGTGATGTTTTTGATTGATGCGGTTGCTACGGTGTTTGCCGCGGTAATTGTTTCAGGAATTTATATCTGGCTACAACGGAGAGAATTAGAAACTACTTGGGGTGATGTTCGTCGTGGAATGTGGATGGCATTAATTAGTAAAGGGATCTATCAGGTAGAAGATCAAGACGATACCAAAAACTGGCGACCTCATATTTTAGTTTTATCTGGCGCACCACAAAAACGTTGGTCTTTAATTGAATTGGCTGACGGTTTTAGTCACAACCGTAGTCTGATGACTGTTTCTAGCGTTTTACCTAGTGGTTCTCGCGATCCTAAACAACAAATAAACTTAGAAAGAACCATCCGCGACTATCTACAAAAAAGGAACGTCAGAGCTTTAGTCAGGGTTGTCACCGCTGACGATCCTTTTGATGGTGCAGTACGTTTGGTAGAAACTTATGGTATTGGACCACTAGTACCAAATACTATACTGATGGGAGATAGCGAAGAGGCAGAGCGTAGAGAAAGCTTTTGTAATGCGATCGCCGAAATTCACGCTAGTGAAAGAAATTTGGTTATCTTTCATGAAAATCAACAACAAGGATTTGGTTTTCGTCGTATCATCGATGTTTGGTGGGGAGGAATGCAGTCTAACGGTAGTTTGATGTTATTGTTAGCTTATTTGCTGCGTACTGATATTAACTGGCGTAATGCCAAAATTTATCTCAAGTTGGTAGTCCCCGACCAAGCTGCTGCTGCTGCTGCTAAAGATAATTTAGACGATTTGAGCAAAAAGCTACGTATTGATGTTATTCCCTCCGTAATAGTAGCCGAAAACCGCTCTTTTGATGAGATACTCAAACAATCTTCTCGCAATTCTGATTTAATATTTTTGGGCATGGCACAACCATCAGAAAACTTTACCGAATATTACGAACGATTGCAGTCAAGAGTGATGGATTTACCTTCTACCGTATTTGTTTTAGCTGCTCCCGAATTTGCGATCGGCGATGTGCTTACGGAATAATTTTCCCTAAACAAAATTTATTTGATCTAAGGATGAATTGTACCATCGGGCATTGTTGTACCTTTCCAATTTACTCCACTCAAAACGCTATTTTTTAGATTAGCTCCCCGAAGATTTGCCCCTCGTAGATATATATCAACTAAACTCGCGTTACTTAAATTAGCTTTTTCCAAATTAGTCTTAAACAACAAGGCAAATCTGAAATTTGCATTTTGCAAATTGACACCCTGCAAATTTGCTCCCGTTAGATTAGCAGAGCCGAAGTTAATTATATTGTCTGGTGAAAAATTGCTTTGACTTAGTTGAGAAATAGTTGCCATACTGCTGTTGCTTTGATCGAGATCTTTCAATACTGCTCCAGTCAACACCGCGCTACGTAAATTAGCAGAGCGCAGGTTAGCACCCTGCAAGGTTGATTGTTCTAAATTAACTTGTCGTAAGCTACTACCACTTAAATCAGCTCGATTAAAGTTAGCATGGCTAAGATTAGCATTAGTCAAATTAGCTTCGCTGAGATCCGCACGACTAAAATCGGTACCACTCAAATCTACTCCAGTTAAATCTGCTCCTGAAAGGTTGGCTCGACTTAAGTTAGCCCCTGCAAGATTTGCTCTAGTTAGATTGGCATTACTAAGATCGGCATCCGCTAGATTAGCATTACGAAAAAAAGACTGGCTCAGGTTAGCATTGCTTAAATCCACTCTAATCAAACAAGCTTCTTCCAAATTAGCCCAACTTAGATCGGCATTAGATAGATCGGCACTTTTAAAATTTGCCTTGGCAAAATTAGTTTTGATCGAACGAGCGTTTGTCAAATTTGCTCGGCTTAAATTTGCCCCTGTCAAATTAGTACCGCTTAAATTTGCCCAGTCCAACTCAGTTCTACTAAGGTCGACATTCACTAACTGAGCCTGAATAATCTGAATCCGACTGAGATCGGCACGACTAAAATCTTTATTTCCCCCTTGATAGAGCGATAATAACTTTTCTCCATTCATTAATTTAGATTGCTATCTTAACGATTAGCGATGTTGGTACTTTTTCTATAATTCCCGATCGCTTTCCTAAAATAACTTGGTTATTAATTTAATGCACTAAACAATACACTGATTTATTTGAGATAGATATTAACCATTACTCAGGCTCAATTGCGATTAAATGCCCATTTTGCTCGTCTGTTAAGACATATAACATTCCGTCTGGTGCTTGCCTTACATCTCTTACTCTTTGACCGATCGCAATAGACTCTTCTCCTAAAACATTACCCGCTTCATCTAAATCGATGCGACGAACATCGTCAGAAACTAACCCCCCTGCAAACAAATCTCCTTGCCACTGAGCAAAGCGATCGCTACTATAAAATGCCAATCCTGAAGGTGCGATCGAGGGCGTCCAGATTAGCTTTGGTTCGGGTACATCGGCACGAGAACTTACTTGTGCTACTTTACCGCCAGTATATTCATCGCTATAGCTAACTTCTGGCCAACCATAGTTTTGCTCGGCTTTAATGATATTTAGTTCGTCACCTCCTTTAGAACCATGTTCTGTTGCCCATACGCGATCGCTCACAGGATCGATTGCCATACCCTGTATATTGCGATGTCCGTAACTCCAAATAGCATCGTTGGCATCAGCATTATCGACAAAAGGATTGTCTGGGGGAATTGAACCATCATCATTTAAACGGACTACCGAACCAAGATGAGAATTGAGATTTTGAGCCTGTTTGCGTATTAAATCTCCATTGATTTGAATTGGTGGATTACCTCCATCTCCCAAACCTACTAACATAGTATTGTCGGGCAACCAGACAATGCGCGAACCAAAGTGTTGACCTTCTGGTTTGGTAGGGCTAACTGCAAAAATCTCTGACCAGTTTTGTAGACTGGTTCCATCAAAAACGGCTTTGGCAACTTTCATCTGATTTGCTTGATTTGTACCATCCGCATAAGTAAAGTACACCAAACGATTTTCAGCAAAATTGGGATGTAGTGAAACATCTAACAAGCCTCCATGATTAACTGCAAACACTTGGGGGACACCTAAAATTGCCTGGAGATCTAACTTACCGTTTCTGACAATCCGCAATCTCCCTGGACGTTCGGTAATGAGTACCGAACCGTCAGGCAACCATGCCATGCCCCAAGGACGTTCTAATCCTTCTACGATAGTGGTGGTTTTAACATTACTAGCGATCGCAATATTACCGTTAGATAAAACGGGACTATTGGATGATGAGCTATCAGCATCGGGGACAGAGGTAGATCCTTCTAATCCCGAACAACCAATTAATGTCAGTAAGATACTCGATGCCAGTGCTGTTTTGATTTGACGTTTCATAATTTTATTCATGCTTTATAAAAACATTTTATTGATTTTGTAAGGTATAATTATTTTATTGCCTAAAAAATCAACTTTTGCTAATTTTGAGATACAATAGTACTAGTCAACAATGATTAATAACTATGAGTAACTATCAAGATTTTGGATTTGGCAGCAGTGAATTTTTAGGTGAATTAACCACTATTCCCTACTGTCAATTTTTAAACGGCGGCAGCAAAAATTATGGGATGGCGATTACTTCAGCTAATGCAGAATTAGCCAAGTTTGAACTGAGCGAAGGCTGGAAACCCGTAGAACATGAATTTGCCGATGGCACAAACGAAACTTTACTTTTGACTCAACAACCAAGAGTGTTGATTTTGAATCGTTCTCAACCTTTGATGAGTAATGAAACTGGAATTTTTGCCTACGATAAAGCAAAGTTTGCCACTGGAGAGTTTAAAGCATTTTCTTACGCTATAGTTTGGTTTTTAGATAATAACAATCAGCCTCTATCCGAACTACCATTTAGGTTAAAGTGTAGCGGATATGCGGGTTTAACCTTTTTAAAAAACTACAGCTATTACAATAATTCCACTAGTTTCTGCAAAAAATTCCTCTCCTGTTATAAAACCCTAACAGGAGATAGAGCGATCGATAAAAACGATGTTTTTTATGCTCATGCAGTCTATCAGCCAACTTTAATCAGAAAAAAAGCAACCTCTAGTATCAACGGACAGTCAAGTTTTGCGGTGATGAGCGATCGCTTTTTAGAACCAGAAACTTCCAATTTTGGTTCTTTAATTATCAAAAATGGTTCAGAAGTAAGCAACAAAATTAAAGAGCTAATCGAAACAACTAAATCCTGGTTAGAGATAGATTCAGTAGAACCTGAAAATAGTTTTGACAATACTGAATCACAACCTTCAGAACTATCCTCAGAAGTAAATACCTCTGAATTAAGCAATGGTATTGAATCGAGTTTAACCCCAGAACCGATTGCTTTTTAACTGATGGTTAGACGCTCACGTTAATTCATTAGGGCTGGAGTAAAAGTGAAGGGGCTGTAGTCTGAATTTAGATAAGGTAACAGCCCCTCAAGGTAAAACATCGGGAAAGAAAAAATCTTAAAAAGTGTGAAGTAAATCAGTACTCTATTTGATATATGATGCGAATAAAATACTGGTGATCTGAATCTGGTAATACAGGAAATTTCTTATGGCATCTCTTTTGTTTTCTAGCGAAACATACTCTGAATTTGAAACACAAGTTATCGAATACTGGGAATCCGATGAAGGTTATCGGTTAGGGGATATTGAATATATTAATGGTTCTTGGACTGGAGTCTTTGTTGATACAGACAATGGTAATGCACTTTATGCTGAAAATAATTGGACTACCCTACAAGCAAAAATTGCCGAAGGATGGGAACAGGGTTATGACATCATCGATATCGAATATGCTGATGGCAAATGGGTAGGAGTAATGGGTGACAACTCAGGTTCAAGTGGCTACGATATATCAAATGACTTTGATGAATTTGCTGAAGATACTAACAAGTTATGGGATGACGGATATGACCTAGTTGATATTGAATACACGGCTAATGACAAAATAGTGGGCATCTTTGGTGACTATATTGGATATGAAGGCGGTTATTTTAGTAGCGATAGTTTGACAGGTTTTAAAGAGAAAATTGGCGAGAAATTTGAAGATGGCTTGAACTTAACAGGCGTTGAATATGTAGAAGATACTTGGGTAGGAGTCTATCGATCTGATTCTTATAGAATCAGTACTTATTCTATCGGTAACAGCAAAGAAGAATTTATAGAAAAGTTTGATATACGTACCGAACAGGGATACGATTTGGTAGACATTGAACAAACTGGCAATACTTGGTTTGGAATTTATGAAAAACCCAGTTCAGCTATATCTGAAATAGAAGAGGTATGGGATCAGCATACTGTAAACATGGCTCATCTTGATTATGTCTTTGCAAATTTTTAAGATAGAAGTTAATTCAGAATTGCTAATTATTAGGTTTTTCAAGATCCTGAACTAACAACTGCCATTCAGTGAGTACTTCGTGAGGAATTTTAATCGCTAATTCACGATTTTCTTGCAGAGGTACAGATAACTTTAGACTGCCCTTTTGAGGAAGTAAAGGCGCAATTTCAGTAAGATCATATTGACCCACATTAGGTGCTGGTGCAGATCGAGCGTAGCTGTCTGTAGCGGTAAAGATCTCTCCTCCAGAAGTCAAAATTTCTAAAGGCTGAGGATGGGTAAAAGAGTTAACTCCAGGGAATCCTACCAAGCGTAGATAGTAGGCGGTAGAAGCCTTAGTTTTATCGGGAAATAATAATACCTGCCAAGTATTGCGATCGCGATCTTTTAAAGAATCTTGAGCGTGATAGCGCAAGACGTCAGGAGTTTCGTGATGCTGTCTTAACAAAGCGTTGGCAGGAAAACAGCTCAAGCCGAAACTCAGAGTAAAAACCAAAATAAATTTTAAAATACAATAAATCATTTCTACTTGCTACTTGCTACTCGCTACTCACTACTTTTATGACTAATTGCCCAACGAACTTGGCGCAAAATTCCCCGCAACATTGCTACTTCTTTGGGTTGCAGATTGGCTTTGTTGTACAAACGGCGAAATTTTTCCATTTTTACAGAAGCAGTATGAGGCTGTAAGTAACCAATCTCCAATAGTACCTCCTCTAAATGTTGATAGTATCCATCCAAAACATCTATAGGTGCGTTGCTAATTTCTGATTCTCGAATTACGGTTGGGTTAGTTGTCTCTAAAGAAGGATCTTTTAGCTTTAACCAAGACTGATAAAGCTCGTAAGCACAAATTGCTACAGCCTGGGCTAAATTCAAGGAAGGATAATCGGGGTTGGACTGAATACAGATAAATTTTTGAGCGTATTTCAATTCATCATTACTCAAACCTCGATCTTCTGCACCAAACATAATTGCCGATTCTACATCAGATGATAGCAACCAAGGAAGAATAACGGGAGCAGGTTGGAGGTTGATCGGTACGCTACGAGAACGAACGGTGGTGGCGATCGCTTTTTGACATCCTGCTAATGCTGCGGGCAAACTATCTACAACTTTCGCATTTTCTAATACATCCACTGCGTGTACTGCCATAATGCGGGCAGATTCATCATGGCGATCGCATCGAGGATTGACCAAGACTAAGTTAGTTAGCCCCATATTCTTCATGATCCTGGCGATCGAACCTACATTCAATGCCCCTACAGGTTCGACTAAAACAATCCTAATATTCCCTAACAAATTTTCGCTCATCTGAATAAACTATCAAATTTTGAGGAATAATAATACTGTTATTGGTTTTTATCTTTTGCCCCATTTTCGATCTCTCAACCCTCAAAGTATGGCTCGACAGCGTAAAAAATCCGATCTGCCAACAAAAGTTTGTCCTGTATGCGATCGCCCTTTTACCTGGCGCAAAAAATGGGAGAGGTGTTGGGACGAAGTTAAATACTGTTCCGATCGCTGTCGCCGTCGTAAACAAAATGTCAGTAGCGAATCCTAATTTGATATTGACCTTAAATCTATAAACCTTCACACAACAATTACTAAATCATAAATATGTCTGCAAACCAAATACAGCCCAAGTTGATCGTTCATGGTGGTGCAGGAGGACATCTAAAAAGCGAAAAAGGACAAGCGGTAGTCCGCAACGCGCTACATTCAGTAGTTGAACAAGTTTATGATTTGCTCCATTATGGTGGTAGTGCCGTAGATGCGGTAATTATGGGCTGTCAGTTATTAGAAAATCAGCCAATTTTTAATGCGGGTACTGGTTCGGTATTGCAATCTGATGGACAGATACGGATGAGTGCTTCTTTGATGGATGGCTCAAAACAACGTTTTAGCGGAATTATTAACGTTGCTAGTGTCAGACATCCCATAGAATTAGCTCAATTTTTGCAGGGAGAAGAAGATCGGGTGCTATCAGATTATGGTGCAGCCCAACTAACTAGGGAATTACATGTACCTGTATACGATCCCTTAGTAGAAATTCGCCTCAAAGAATGGATACAAGAAAGAGACGAAAACTTCGATAAAAGTATGGCGGGAGTGATAGCAGAGGAAGAACTAGTCCACGAACCCCGCAAAGGTACAATTGGAGTAGTAGCCCTAGACTGTAATGGCAAAATTGCAGCAGGAACATCTACAGGGGGCAAAGGCTTGGAAAGAATTGGTCGCGTTAGTGATTCTGCCATGCCTGCAGGTAACTATGCAGATGCCCACGCAGGAGTAAGCTGTACGGGGATTGGTGAGCATATTATGGAGGAATGTCTGGCTGCAAAAGTGGTAATTCGCGTTACTGATGGAATGTCCTTGCTTGATGCGATGAATAAATCTATGATCGAATCTAAGAGTCGTCATCGAGATTTAGGCGCGATCGCTCTTTCTACCGACGGTACGATTTCTTGGGGTAAAACTAGCGAAGTATTACTAGCTGCCTATCACGATGGAATAAAGATTGGCGATACTCTCAACTGGAATAACGATAAATTAGCTGGAAGTAATACTAATTCTTGAACGTAGTGGGTGATGAGTTAGGGATTAACTAGTTACTTAGTACAACCTTACAGATAATACGGGAATTGAGAAAGTCAACACGCTTTTAGTCGTTGGACGGCGTCCTAAAAGATACCGCGACCCATTAGGAACATGGCGAGAAAACCTCGCCGTTTCCGCCTTATAAATCGCGCCCTATATTTCTGATTCTATCGCGATCGCAATTACCTATCCTTGTAAAGCCAATGATGAGTTCCACAATCGATTACCAGGTGTTGATTGAGGAACGTAGCTACAAGATTCTGCTGCCTTTATATTGATATTAAAAAATAACAAACTAACAATTAAAAATATTATTTTAAACATAAAATATATTGAAAAAATAAATCACTATAGTTTGTAAAAAATAAGTTTGTAAAAGCGATCAACTTTGCTGCACCTTTGTGCCTTTGCCCAGAACATGAAGCTGGGTAAAGGTCTTTGCCAGAGATAAAAACCCTAACTAGATTTAGGTTGCCACACTGCTGCTTTAATAACCACCCAAAGCAAAGATAAATTATAAATCGCCCAAGCAGAATTAACTAGATAAGTTTCAGGATTTTCCAAATTACCAGTAACGAAGCGATAGATACAGTAAATAATGCCCAAAATAGTTAGGCTAAAGACAAACAATTGAGTTTTAATTAGATTAAAATATCTACCAGCCTGACGTTGTTTGGGAGTTACCTGAAATTTGACATCTTTGCCACTAAAAATACTCCAGACTGCTTTAATCATCAAGGGAAACATAGCGATCGCATTTTAGTATTCATCTCGGTTCGCCATGAAGCAGTAGCTAGAAAACCATGAGATTCTTTACCCCTAATCTATCGCTAATGTAATGTTTCTTCATCAACGGCATCAGGTAGCAAACAAACAGGCGTTGCGCCAGCTAACTTTGTTAAGGTAGATGTGGGGCAGCATTGGACGTACTAAAAGGCATGATAGAAACGATTAAAAACTATCAACTGACTATTATCTATGAAGTCGATCATGATAATCGTACTGTTGACGAAAGCAAGTATCAAAAACTAGCAGATTTCTTCGAGTCCTTCAAATATCAAATTACTCAAGCCGAAAATTCCTACGATACGATTGATTGGTGTGTGAGTCATGCGATCGCAATTCCTCAGGTGCAATCTCTATGACTACCATGTATGGAACTACCAAAAGTCAAAGCAATGTACTAAGGATTTTTGAATTTGTTTTCTCAATATTATCTCTAACTCATATATCTAATGCGATCGTACCCTTGATCCTAACTAGAGGAGCTAATGAGGGAGATGGAATAGCCCTGAGTAGCTTCGATCTATCTATTAATGCCAAAATATCCCTTTTGATTTATGGAATCACTTTTGCGCTTTTGGCAATAAGATGGAAAAGCTTTTTATCTGTACTGTTTAGCAATAAATTCCTCTGGTTATTGATGGGAATCAACTGTTTTTCCTACTTTTGGTCAATAAATCCCAGTCAAACTATGAGGTTTACTATTTATGCCATTGGTACAACTGCCTTTGGACTATATTTGGCTATCCGCTATACTCTTCGCGAACAAATGAATCTGCTGGCTTGGACATACGGATTATTGTTAGTTCTCAGTTTCTTCTTTGCAGTAGCCATACCCCAATATGGACTAATGGCAGGAGTGCATGAAGGTGCTTTGCGGGGAGTGTTTACTCACAAAAACCAATTTGGTGCGTTTATGGCTCCTGGTGGAGTTATTTTTTTACTAAATGCCTTTCGGGGTGAAAAATATAGCTGGGTTTATTGGGGACTTTTAGTTCTCAACTGTGGAGCAATGGTAATGTCACAATCGACAACTGCTTTGGGTACTTTTGCAGTTATGTTGCTATTGTGTTTGATTTACCGAATTTTTAGATGGCGATACGAAGTTATGATTTCAGCAGTCTTGGCGGTTACCCTAGTTGGTCTTGCCATTTTGATTTGGATTGCTGGATATGTAGGCTCAGACTCTTTGGTTGGTCTTGTGGGGAAAGATACGACTCTATCAGGTAGAACAGATATCTGGAAATATGTTTGGGATCAGATTCAACTACGTCCTTGGTTAGGTTATGGACTAGCGGCATTTTGGAATGGTTATGATGGTCCTTCTGGATATATACAGTTGGCAATGAGGATAGCTGTAATCTATGCTCACAATGGATTCTTAGATATTTGGCTTTCCATTGGATTAGTTGGACTAGGTATCTTTTTGGTGAGTTTTTTTACTACCACTGGACAATCTTTGGCATTATTAAGAAAAACCAACACTCCCGAAGGATTTTGGCCTCTTTTGTTTTTGACTTACATTTTGTTATCAAATTTAACTGAGGGTACGATAACTACTATGAATAGTTCATTTTGGGCAATATATGCAGCAATATCTTATTCTTTAGTCATAGCTAAAAAGAACCAATATGCTATTGATAAGTAACTAGTGTTAATTATCATTTCTTCAAACAGTGTCTTATAGTGTCATAAATCGATCAATTTGATAGCAATGCGATTACTCGTTTTAACTATATTTTCTAGTTCTACCGTAGTTATTTGTCCACAATCTATTACTTTTTTGCCATTAATAAAACTGTAGTCAACAGAATCAGTTTGACAGTAAATCAAAGCTGCTACAGGATCTGATTGTGTCCCCACATATCCAGGTTTATCTAAATCAACCGCAATAAAATCGGCTGCCATTCCTGGTGCAAGATAGCCAATGTCATCTCTTCCTAAAACTTTAGCACCACCTCTAGTGGCAATATGTAGCGCATCGCGGGCAGTCATTACCGAAGCATCTTCATCTCTGACGCGGGCTAGTAAGAAAGCTTGACGAGCTTCATGAAATAAATTTGTAGCATCGTTAGAGGCTGCCCCATCTACTCCCAAACCAACAGGTACATTTTTATTGAGCATTTTACGTATGGGTGCAATACCGCTAGCCAAACGCATATTACTACAGGGACAATGGGCTACTCCCGTACCAGTTTGACCAAATTTATCAATCGCGCGATCGCTTAATTTTACACAATGAGCGTGCCAAACATCATGTCCTAACCAGCCGACAGACTCGGCATAGTCCCCAGGAGTAAGCTTAAACTTCGACAGACTATATTCGACATCTCCTTTATTTTCAGCCAAATGGGTATGTAATCTTACCCTTTGATAACTTCTCGCCATTGCTGCCGATTCGCGCATCAAGTCTGTAGATACAGAAAAAGGCGAACAGGGGGCAAGAACTATTCTCAACATGGAATAGCGCTCGCTATTATGATACTGTTCGATTAATCTTTGGGAATCTTTGAGAATATCTGCTTCTTTTTCAACCAAAGAATCTGGAGGTAGACCCCCGTTACTTTCTCCCACACTCATGCTTCCCCGACTAGCATGAAACCGTAATCCGACTTCTGCGACTCCTCTTATTTGTTCGTCAAGGGTACAATCATTAGGAAATAGATAATGATGATCGCAAGCGGTAGTACAGCCCGATAAAATAAGTTCTGCCGCTGCTAATTGGGAACTATAATACATTCCCTCGCCAGTTAAGTTTGACCACAAAGGATAGTGCGCAGTTAGCCATTGAAACAAGTCACCATCTTGTCCTGCGGGAGTTACGCGAGTTAGGTTTTGAAAAAAATGATGATGAGTATTAACTAAACCTGGTAAAACTATATGCTTATCTTGTAAATCTAGAATTTCATCAGCAGTATCGGGTAATTCTTCTGTTGTCCCTACTTGCTCGATTACATTATCTCTAATTAATAACGCACCTCGACGAATCTCACGATACTCATCGTCCATTGTGACTAAAGTATGAATGTTTTTGACCAGAAGGGTTGGCATTGATTTAAATAATTAATAGTTTTTTGGTTTATGGTTAACTCTTTTTTTATACCTCAAACTAACAAAAGAGGATTAAGATTAAGTGGTATATTCCGCGTTAATCTCGACGTATTTATAAGTCAAGTCGCATCCCCAAGCGGTACTTGTTCCTGAGCCTACTCCGATACCTACGGAGATTAAAACTGTGTCGGATTTTAAGTATTCTCCTGCGGCTGCTTGTTTGAGATAGTTACTGGCTGCAGTGCGATCAAAGTCTTGAGGTTGACCATTTTTCATCAAGACAATATCGCCTAACTTGATGTTTAGTTCATCTTGATGGAATTTGACTCCTGCTCTACCTGCTGCTGCGGCAATTCTACCCCAGTTGGGATCGCGTCCAAATACTGCCGATTTGACTAAAGATGAACCAACAATAGTTTTAGCTACTTGAGAAGCTGCCTGAGCATTGGGTGCGCCAGTTACTTGAACTTCAATCAAACAGGTTGCGCCTTCCCCATCACGGGCGATCGCTTTAGCTAAATGCTGGCATACTTGAGTTAGCATTGCTTCTAACTTTTGAGCATTTTGACTTTTTTCGGTAATTGCAGTAGTACGAGACTGTCCGTTAGCTAGAGCTAATACGCAATCATTAGTGCTAGTATCACCATCAACCGTAATCTGATTAAAACTTTTGTCTACTGCTCGTTTGAGCATTTCATGCCACAAACCAGTAGATACAGCAGCATCGCAAGTAATGAATCCGAGCATTGTTGCCATATTAGGAGCAATCATTCCCGAACCTTTGGCAATACCGCCAATTCGCACGGGACGACCTTCAATAGTTGTTTCGAGAGCAATTTCTTTCGAGACCAAATCCGTAGTTGTAATTGCTTCGGCGGCATCTGCTCCACCATTTTCGGTGGCGGCTCTAACCAAGGGTGTAATCCCTGCTTGCAGTTGCTCCATTTTGATTCTTTTGCCAATTACTCCAGTTGAAGCTAGCAATACAGCATTAGAGGGGATGTTTAATTCTTGTCCTAGTAATTTGGCACAGGCGATCGCATCTTCCCATCCAGGCTCACCCGTAGCAGCATTAGCTTGTCCTGCATTACACAATATAGCCCTAGCACTAGCTCTTTTTTGCAGACATTGACGACAGTAATCAACACAGGCAGCACGTACTTGAGAAGTAGTAAATACCCCTGCTGCGATCGCATCAGTTTGAGACACAATTAATGCCAAGTCTTTTGCCCCAGTAGATTTTAATCCTGCTGCAATCCCCGCTGCGATAAATCCTTTTGGTGCAGTTATTCCACCATTAACTACCTGCCAATCTGTCATGTTGATCTATTTTTTAAGATTTAGGTTCCAGGCTGATTATACCAAGAGCTACACCGACCGCTTGATAAGTTTGAAGTATTAACTTTAATTAGCTATAAGAATTAATCTTGAATAATAATCTACACTGAGTTACTAGTCGGTTTTAACGATTCATCGTCATTAAACGTAAGGGGGAAAGCCAGAGTGAAAATCTCTCACTGTCCCGCAACTGTGAAGAGTTTGTTTAACTACAACCTCTATAGTCAGAATGCCCGCCGATGCTGCCATCAATACACACATATCAGATCTGCGAGGTACAGATTTTGTTGAACTACAGCTACCAAAATTATTGTTTAATTACTCTACAGCTTACTGTCGCCAGCAAGCATCCTTTACTACAGATACGACGAGATCTTTTAGATTCGGCAACGGTTGATTTTTCAAGTTAATAGTTTGGCGCAATTAATTTAGATTACAATGTGCCTCTTGTAAATAGTTAACTATTTCACTGATACTTACTTGCTCCTTGATCAAATCATAGGCAAGTAGCTCTATAGAGCGAATTAATGTTTAATCGATCTTATAATTTGGCAACCATGAACAAAAATACAGCATCGCTCGCTCCTCTTGTTAAGGTAACGATCGCTTCAGTCTTTAGTACTCTATTCGGTATTACTCTACTATTAAATGCCTCACCTGCTCTAGCTCATCATCCTAATGGCAGTCAGATTCCGAGTAATTTTATTGAAGGTTTTCTTTCGGGTATTGGTCATCCCGTAATTGGCATCGATCATTTGGTATTTGTCATTGCTATTGGTTTGCTAGCAGCCTTGAGTAATAGACTGGGGATAATTATTCCTGCTGTTTTTATCATTGCTACTGCCATTGGTACGGGAATACATTTGCAGAGTGTCGATTTACCTGCCCCAGAATTAATTATTTCTGCTTCGGTATTGGTAATGGGAATTCTGCTAGCTAAGGCAAAACAAACTAACTTAGCTTTAGTAACAATTCTTAGTGCGATCGCTGGTATTTTTCACGGCTATGCCTATGGAGAATCAATTGTCGGGGCGCAAGCAACTGCTTTAGGCGCATATTTATTAGGTTTTTGTGGAATTCAGTTAGCAATTAGTGCGATCGCTTTTTATCTAGGTCAATTAGCTCTCAACAAAGTGAATCTGGCGCTACGTTTTGCTGGCTTCAGTATTGCTGGTGTTGGTTTTGCTTTTATTTCTAGCGCAATTTTAGGTTAAAAATTCTTCTACATTTTCTCTACATCTCACATCTGACAATCTACTAATCATGCACAAAATACCCGTAACCGTAATTTCAGGCTTTCTCGGCGCAGGCAAAACTACTTTAGTGCGTCATCTTTTACAAAACAATCAGGGCAGACGGATTGCTGTATTGGTCAATGAATTTGGCGAAGTGGGAATTGATGGCGATTTATTGCGATCGTGTCAAGTCTGCGATGAACCAGAAAGTCCCCAGAGTAATATAGTGGAATTAACTAACGGGTGTTTGTGCTGCACCGTTCAAGAAGAGTTTTATCCTGTAATGCAGGAGCTACTCAAGCGACGGGACAAAATAGACTGTCTTTTAATTGAAACTTCTGGTTTAGCTCTTCCCAAACCATTGATTCAGGCTTTCCGCTGGCCAGCAATTCGCAATAGTGCCACCGTTGATGGAGTCGTTACGGTAGTAGATTGTTATGCCCTAACTACAGGAAATTTAGTAGGCGATCTTGATGCAGTCGAGTCTCAAAGACAAGCAGATCCTAATTTAGAACACGAAACTCCCATCGAAGAGTTATTTGAAGATCAGTTAGCCTGTGCGGATATGGTGCTGTTAACTAAAACCGATTTGGTAGATGCAGAACAATTAGCCAAAATTAAAACTTGGCTCAAACAAGAACTTCAGCCAGGAGTCAAGATTGTTACTGCCAGTCAGGGGAAGATCGAACCCGATTTGTTACTGGGTTTTAATGCAGCAGTCGAAGATAATCTCGATCGCCGTCATTCTCATCACGACCACGAAACAGAACACGAACATGATGATGACATTAACTCGATTGAGCTTACTTTGGATCGAGCTTTTGAACCCCAAATACTTATAGACAAGCTTAAGCAACTACTTCAAGAACAAGAAATTTATCGTATTAAAGGATTTATTAACGTCCCCAAAAAACCCATGCGGTTAGTATTGCAGGGAGTAGGAAATCGCTTTGATACATTTTACGATCGCCTTTGGCAACCAGACGAACTCAAACAAACTCGTTTGGTCTTAATTGGCAAAGAATTAGAACGCAACACAATCGAACAGACAATATTGGGTCAAGAGATCGTAGTATAGATTGTCTGCGATCAAAGCTACCAAAATTGACATCAGTAAAAATACTGTAAAGTCTTCGTAAATTTATCGGGTTGGGATGTTTAAGTTTGGATGAACTTCAGTTAAAATAGTGATGGAGTGACAATGTAGTTTACTCTCACTATATAGTGGCTTTTTTATGTCTCAGAAAATATTATGAAAATTAGATCGTTAGCGGTCATGATTGCTGGGTTAAGCGTTATTTTTGGTAGCGCGGTCGCATCCAACTCAGCCAAGGCGCAAACTCCTACTGATAATACTTACTATTGCGCTCAATTAGACGGTAACTGGAGTACCTTCGTTAACACACCCAGAGGAAGAATCAACCTAATTAACTGGGCAAACCAGTTTGGCAAAGATTGGACTCCCCAAAAAAGGTGTGCTACTGTATCGGGGCGTTTCCAAAAATTCCTCGACCAGGGTAATCTAAAATTTATCCGTACTGGTGAGATCAACGAGCAGCCAGTATTATGCGTAGCAAATGCTCGTGGTGGCGATTGTCCCACCGAAAATGTCTTGATTACTCTTAAGCCAAACACAGATCCCGAAGGAGTATTGATTAGACTAGTAGATTTTCGTCGTAGTGTTAGTGGACAAACCCTAACTCTAAGTGCAGATGATGCTGGTTTCTACTCTGGAGGAGAGTTTTATGTAGACATGGATAAATTCTTAGAATCTGTACCTGTAAACAACTAAATTAGTCGATCAAGAATATAATAGATAGTTAGTAATTAGTAAATATCTATCTTAGATTTTAGTGAATAAAATCACTACCCAATTGAGGTTTACAAGAACAAAAGTTACCAGGCAAAATGCCTCATAATAAATATTGGTCAAAGTCAACATCCCAGATTGCAGTAGTACTTGCTTGTCTAATCGGCACTGGGATGTTTTTGGTGGGAAATGCGGGCAAACTCAAATACAAAATTTCCACTGCATTTTCCACTGAACCTGTTCCTTCTGATCCCAAAGATATCAACCAAATTGCAGCAGATATTAGCGTTAAAATATTAGACCAAGATTTTCTAGGCTCTGGCTTTATCGTACAGCAAGAAAGCGATCGCTACGAAATTGTTACCAATCAGCACGTTCTTAGAGCAGGGGAAGAACCTTATAATATACAAACTGCTGATGGCAAAATTCACCAAGCAAAAGTTGTCAACAAAGGAATTAAAAGCGATCTTGAATACGACCTGGCAATATTAGAATTTACTTCAAACAATGACTATACAGTAGCAACGATTGGTAGTTCTTTATATTTAGAAGTTGGCGAACCTATATTTGCTGTTGGTTTCCCCTATGCAAAACTAGATGTAAAATTACCTACTTCTGATGTTGATCGAGCATTCCGACTAGCGGTTAAAACGGGTAGAATCGCAATTATTTTAAACAAAGCCTTGGTTGAAGGGTATCAAATTGGCTATACCAATGATGTCAAAAAAGGTATGAGTGGAGGCGCATTACTCAATAGTCGCGGAGAAGTAGTGGGAGTAAATGGCAAACACGCCTATCCGTTATGGGAATCTCCAGAATTATACCAGGATGGCTCTCAACCATGTCCAGCTTTAGAAGAATTAATTACTCGCTCTAGTTTAGCCATTCCAATCGAGAAAACTATTGAGTTAAATCCAGCACTAGAATCGCTACAGCCAAAGTCAAATGTTGAGGTGAGCCGCAAATCAAATTTGATCGCAGAAGATCCTCAGTTGGTTTCTAAAATGCAGGCAGAAGCAGAAGCAACTACCAAAGACTGCCAAGACTACAATAACTATTCCCTCGAATAAGTGAAAATTAAGCGATCGCTTAATTTTATTTTGACTTAAGCTTGACAAAATGCTTATTCAGCTATGATTGTAACTGTTTCGGCGATGAGTTTATTAATTTTGGTTTCGTTATACGCATCTGGATGTGCTTTGGCAAAAGTTTTGCGATCGTTATCAAAATACTTTCCACTAGTATCTTGATAATCTTCTAAAATTGCTAGTTCATACAAAATAGTTGCTCCTTTATCAGCGGACGACCAATGTTTTCCAAAAGCTTCATTAGCCATATTTGTATTGAGTAACGAACCTGGGTTTACAGCAATAACATTTATAGAAGGTTCTGTTTTAGCTAAATAGAAACTCCACATGGTTAATGCCAATTTACTTTGTGCATAAGTTTCACTTGTAGATCGCTGCTCCACACCAGTTAACACTTGATGATTTATCGGAGATTGAGCAGCCGAACTTAGATTGATAATACGAGGTTTCTCTCCTTTTTTAAGGAGAGGAGTCAATTCATTCGTCAGTACAAAAGGAGCTAAGTAATTTACTACAAATCGCATATCTAAGTCATCATTATTTGGAAGTTTAGGACTGTTATAAACTCCTGCGTTATTAATAAGTACATCAAGCTTTGATAACTCTTGCTTAATTTGATTAGCCATCTGTTTGACAGCATCTAAATCGGAAAAGTCTGCTACAATTGCTGTGATATTTTCATTTTTTGTTTCTTCTTTAATTTCTGAGACTACTGTAGCTAGCTTATCTGGATTTCTGCCATGTAAATAAATTTCATGCCTTTCTTTTGCTAGTTTGATAGCTACCAGCTTTCCTATTCCGTCGGTGCTTCCAGTAATTAATATGTTCATGATACTTTTTGCCTTACTGAGCTTTTATGAAAATGGGGTAATACTTTTTCCGCAAGATGTTCTAATGTGCGATCCATATCCATTGAGTTAAACCGAAGATTTAGTGCGACATGGTTCACCCCGATATCTTCTAGATGGCGTAAATAATCAACCAAATAATTAACTCCGACGATCTACTGTTGCAGCCGATTTAGCAACATGAACAGGATAATGCAGGGGTAAAGCAATACTAGCGACTCCCAGAGCAATATCTGTTGTCTGACCAGCTAAATAACCCAGATAGGTAAAGGGATCGAAGGTTTGTCCCGCATCTCCAAAAGTCGGTACGTTGAAGGGAACATCTCTTAACCACAAAGCCTTAAATCCCAAGCGATCGATTAGCTGAACCCTGGCTAAATGATGCTTCATGGTTGGCACGGGACTTTGAGCGTAATTTTCAATCGGTACAACAATCCCAATGCTCAACTGATTTGGTTTAAAGACGCTGTTATACCCTTTGTTTATTGGTTCAAAATCTTTCATTGGGGTATGTATTAACGATTAGTTTGTTTAGTTCGATGTTGGTTATTCTATTTTTTCAAGAGAGACTGCTGTTGTAGACATATCTTTCAAGAAACCAGTATCAGCGTGTGCTACAAAAATCTCTGGATGTGCCGACTGAAAAACAACAACTTTGATGTTGCGATCGCTCTCCAATTGTTCTGCCAAAAGATTTAGATGGTCTAGCATCGGAATATATTGGACGTTAACGGGGGGGTTATCAAAAGTTACCCAAGCTTGTGCATCTTTGACTTCTACTGTAAAAGTTTTAAATTCTGTGGTTTTCATTTTTCTGTGTTGCGATCGTTGTCTTGATTATTTTTAAAGCTTTCTGAGAAAAAATTAACTCCAGTCGGCGAGAACAATTTTGCCAATAACTCTACCTTTCTCCAGACGTTGATGAACATCTCTTAAATTTTGAGCATTAATAGGTTTGACTACATCATTGCAAGTGGTCGTAATCACACCGTCTTCAATTAGTTGACTCAACTCATTAAGCAACTTACCTTGCTCTGCCATATCTTCGGTTTGATACATCGATCGCGTGAACATAAATTCCCACACCAAACCCGCACTCTTACTTTTTAAGGTATCCATATTTAGGGGATGTTCGTTATCCACAATGCAACAGATCGTGCCTTGAGGTTTTATTGCTTTGGTCATGGCTTGCCAATGACCATCGGTATGGCTTAAGCAAAGAATATAATTGATATTTTGATAACCAATTTTCTCGATCTCTTCTGCTAGATCGTGACGATGATTGATTACTTCATCAGCACCCATTTTCTGACACCAGGCGGTAGTTTCATCACGAGAAGCCGTAGCAATTACCTTAAGCTGGGCTAGTTTCGCTAATTGAATCGCGATCGAACCAACTCCCCCCGCACCATTAACGATTAAAATCGATTTACCTGCATCTGCACCATTGCGATCAATATTTAGTCTTTCAAACAGAGCTTCCCAAGCCGTGATAGAAGTAAGGGGAAAAGCTGCTGCACAAGCAAAATCTAAATTCTGGGGTTTGCGACCGACAATTCGCTCATCTATCAAATGAAATTCGCTGTTGCTACCAGGACGAGTAATATCTCCTGCATAATAAACCTCATCTCCTGGTTTAAATTCCGTTACCTCATCGCCAACTTCTACCACTACACCTGCTGCGTCCCAACCAAGAATTTTGGGTTCGGATTCTACCTTATCTTTTGGTGCGCGGACTTTAAAATCTACTGGATTAACGGAAATCGCTCTGACTTCTACCAGTAAATCTTTGCCTTTGGCTGTGGGCTTGGGTAGTTCTACATCTAATAGGCTATTTTCGTCTTCTATAGGTAAATATTGCTTTAAACCAACTGCTTTCATAGTTTTTAGCTCCAAATTTTAAATCTTATTAGCTTTTAGTATTGGGTTACGTCGGAATCACGTCGTACTTGCCCTCTGTTCGCACGTAGATGATGCACTCCTCCTCTGCTTCGCACGAAACCTGATGTACCGATTCTGCCTCCGAGCCGAAATAACTGCCTGGTTCTAAGGTTTTCTCCTCTGTTTCGCCTGGCACTTGGTATTGCGATCGCCCTTGAATCACGACAGCGTGGAAGGTTGAGTTTTGATTGTGTATTTTGCCAGTAAATCCAGCAGGTAGCTTAACCAGAGTCCCATCCTCAAACTTAACCAAAAAGCCTGATGCTCCAGATTCAGTGCGATCTCCCCAAAGATTACCAGCCCTTGGGCTTTGGTCGCCACGGGCGGGATTTAGGGGATTCCAATCGACTTGGGACATTAAGACAACTTCGAAGGTTGGCTCGACGCTTTGAGATGCGACTTGTCTACTACCCCAGAGGGTTACAAAAATTGCCAGTGCCAGTGATACAAAAGTTTTTGTATTATTCATTTTGATAGTTAAGAATGGTTGTTTGAGTTGACACTCTTCTTCGCCTTGAGATCAACTACATTTCACAACGACCTGATCAGAGTGACTTCCAGATTTTTGGTATTTATAAGAATCAGCAGCCTCGTCAAATTTAAACTGCGATCAATGCTCACTTTGATCCAAGCAGGGAAAAAACCAACTGACAAATCTATCCCCAACAGCAAAATATTTCATCTAACTGCTATTGTTTAAAATTTGGTCATTTCGTTTAGAGTAAACGATGCCACCGCACCATCTGTTGACTTCATGTACTCTGCTATATGAGGTCTATTCATGTGCTGCTGCCAAAGCTCGCGGTTTTCCCAATTTTCATAGAACAAGAATATCGCTGGATTTTCATTATCCTGATGTAGATCGTACTGAATACAACCCGCTTCTTCTATCGTTGCGGGAATTAGTTTCAACAACTCAGTTTTGACAAGCTCTACTCGGTTTTCATTAGCTTCAATTTTTCCAATAATGGTTAATTTATTGCTCATTTTATCTTTTGTTTATCTCTTAATAAGGAGCATAAACTGTATATTAAAAGCGAACAAGTACGCACATTTTTGATACGTAGTACCTCTTTGTATACTTAGGGAGTTTATTGATGCCTCATACTAAATACGATTGCAACTTAGGCTGTCCCGTTGAAGCTGCGTTAGAAATTATTGGCGGAAAGTGGAAAGGTGTGATTCTTTACCACCTATTATCAGAGACGATGCGCTTTAATCAACTACGTCGTCTGATGCCAGAAGTAACCCAAAGAATGCTCACCAGACAGCTTCGCGAACTCGAAGCAGACAACCTAATTTCGAGAAAAGTATATCCTGAAGTTCCACCAAAAGTAGAGTATTCGATTACAGAGTACGGAAAGACACTATCACCTGTGATTTATGCTCTTCAGGTATGGGGCTTACAACACTTGGAAAAAACTCGCGATCGGACTTAACTGTATAGTCTTTCTAAACTTCGTTTAAGATAAGTAGTTTATCCACAGCAAGGACTCCAAAATTCGCCCTCAAAGGCTTTAAGTAGTTCTAGGAGTAGACTTGTTTGACTCTTTACTCGTTACTTTTTAAAAAGATCATCTGGTTTCTATAAAGAGATAATTATCAATTAGATTGGTGTTAGTGAATGCAGGTAAAACTACAAGAAGACATTTTATATATCAAGTATGATGATTTGCCACCCTATAAAAAAGGCGGATCAGTAGTACGTAATAGTTATTTTTGGGCATTAAAGTCTATTGCCTGTTTTGCCCCGAGAAACAAAGACTGGGAGTACGATCGCGAAGTTTGGATCGCTTTGAGTAGGATGCTGATTTCCTTTACAGAATCTGGATATTTAGGCGATCGCGAGACTTGTTTGAAATTTGATGAAAACACGCCAATTCCTGAAGAATTACGTTCTATATCTAGTTATTTATGATCTATATTTAGAAATAACCAAATCATCAAGTTAAGTTCGGAAAATATTCAAACAGCTTATTTTACTATTGTGTCAATATTGCTATTAAATAAAAATATTATTGATACATGGATCAAATATTCTCCAAAACACTGTGAACGATCGTTATTTACCAGAAACAATTGCCTTCGTAAGAATTACGCAACAGTCATTACCGATGGGAAAAATAGAGGGAGAGGTTCAAGCTGCAAGTTATCAGTGGCAGTTTCGCTGGCGTTTTCGTCAGCGACAATTATCAGTGCAGCCTTCTTTGGGAAGAGCATTAATTCAAGAACCACTAGAAAGATTTTTAGAACGTTCTGACTATCAGCTAGAAGCAGGTAGTGATTACACCTTTACGGTAAGAACAAAAATGTAGCTCATCTTTCAAATGTTTGAAAGATGGCTTAAATTCTATTTCAGATATATCTTATATTTGTTAAGTTCTGAAGAATAATTTTGTTTGGGAGCAAAAGCTGCAATTGATCGCGACTGAAAGTTTGAAACTTAAAAACAAAATTAAACAGCTAGAATTTAAATTCTATATCTTGCTCGGTTTACAGATAATATGTTTACTTTTTTCAATAGTGAGTTAGGGCGTATCATCAAGAGATTTAAAATATCTTTCGATTAGTAAAATAGCTACAATATCATCCACAGGGCGGGGAGGAATACGAAAACCTTGAGGTATTATTTTTTGAAAACCCTGGGGCGGATACATTAACCAATAGCGATCGCGCGCTTCTAAAGTACTATTGCTTTCATCAATAGTTACTATAGGTATTTCAGCATTTAAACTAGACCTAATTTTTTGATACCAATCTTTGGAAGTTGTGCCATTGCCCATGACAATTAAATCCATATCGTAGTTTTGGCACAATTTTTTGATGGTATCAATGGTTAAATTTGAATCGACAATTCGACTATCGATAATTTGATTTGTTTGTTTCATGACTGCCAAACCGCATTTATCTCTTCCAGGGTCTAAACCGAGTATCATAAAACTCAATAATTTTGTTGTAGTGAATATTAATTGACATTTTTATCAAAAAGCTTAGAGCAAAAAGCTTATGGCTTATAGCTAGGGTGAAGCTCTTTATTGTGGCTTCAATTTCCGTAGGGCATACAATAATGGTTGAATCTTAGCGTAACCTTGAGGTTTTAAAAAACGCATTAGAGCGATCGCTAAATTGAGGCGAATATATTCTTGAGAAAAACGTAAAGCAGGATAATATTTAACGGCTTTTCGACAAAATTCAGCAGCTTGTTTATAATCTTTGTCTTTACTTTGTAAAGGTTTCCAAGCTAAACAAATATAAGCAAAACCATAACTAATTTGTTTGAGATACATTAAATTGGGAGCAACATCAGCAAAATTCTTTTCGATAACCAGATGAAAACTTCTTGACATTGCCTGCCAATTTTTAGAGCAGCTTGTTTCGTGTTGTCGATAATAAACCAAAGGTTCTTTAACTACTCGAAAATTATATTTGTTGGCAATCCTAAGCCACATATCCCAATCTTCAACCGCTGAATCTAAATTGCGATCAAAAGTTCCACAAGTTTCAAAGCAAACTCGACGCACTATAGGGACGCTACCACAACGGATAATATTGAAAATGGTTAGCTCTTGCCAAATTTTACCTTCGGCACAGTCTTTAAAAATTCTTCCAGTTTTTTGTCCCTGCTCATTAATATAAGCAACCCAAGTATAAACCACGCCAACTTCAGGATTATTTTCTAAAATACGTAGTTGTTTTTCTAACTTTGTTGATTCCCAAAGATCGTCAGCATCGAGAAAAGCAATATATTCTCCTGTAGCATGAGCGATTCCCGTATTGCGAGCAGCGGCAAGTCCTTGGTTCTCTTGAAAGACCATTTTTAAGCGAGAATCTGTTAATGAAGAAACATATTCTTGTGTATTATCTGTACTACCATCGTTGACTACAACAATTTCAAAATCTGCATAGGTCTGCTGCAAAACACTTTCAAGAGTTGCAGGAAGATACTGCATGGAATTATAAGCAGGAACAACTACGGTAATTTGAGACATTTTTTGGCGTTTTTAATTCAAGTATTTGTTATTATGCTTGGGAAACAATGAAAAATACATTGGCTAGGCACAAGCCTATTCACGATTGAGTTTTATGGATTTGAAAGAAATTTCTAATTAATAAAAACTAGTATGTAATTAACGTCAGTTTGATGAAAAATTGTTCGAGAAAATTTTTGAGCGATCGATTAGTCATATTTCTGACAAATCTACTTTTTTCTTTTCTCTTTGTTTTTTCCCTTTTGGCGATTCTAACGAGCAAATCTCGTAAGTTATCAAACTCACGTTAATTGATGCTTGCGTAATAAATTTAGTTTATATTGAAATCTAATCAAAAAAATAACGGATAACCACTTATTAGTATTCGTTACCTGTTATTTTGGCGATCAATAAAAGGAGGAGCTAGAGGAGCAAGCCTAGTAACATCTTTTTTACTAAAAGCAGGATTACTATCGACTATATGTAAACTCTCAACCAAAGCATAATATTCTTTAAACCATTGACTATCGCTATCGTCAGTTTCGTATTCATAACCATAAGTTTGCTCAAATTCTTCAGGAACTCCCTCTTGGACACTAAATGCAGTTACATCCCATGCTGTGTCATCAGCTATATATGCTCCATAGTTTTGTAGGGCATAAAACAGCTTTAATGCAGGCAAACTTTTAAGACCAAGACTTTGAGGAGTAATATTAGGCGGAATTGCTAATAATGAACCCATTTCCAACTGAGGATTAACCCCCCCATATTGAAATGCAGCATAGCTATCTGCTGTTGATGCGGGCCAACGATATCCAGGAGTTTGATCTTTTGGATTAAAATGGAGATATTTTTCACCCCAAACATTGATTCTTAAAACGTGACGAATTGGTTCGTTATTAGTTAACTCTCCCAAGCGAATTGTCCCTCCTAAAGTAGACAATCCCGAACCCCCACTGCTACCAGTGATTCCCATTCCATAAATATTTTCTTCCCCTGCATACCATCCATATATGGGTGCTTTCGGTTGACATCTAGCTGTCGAACTAATACTGATAATTGTCTGACCGTCTGGTTGTAAAATGGCAGCACTATTGTTAGGTGTATGGGGTGGATTGGCATCGGGTATTAATTGGTTTTGGGGAAAACGAATATAAGTTTCCTCTGCAGGATTACCCGTAGGACTATTAGTACCATCGCAGCGGTGAGTCCAGCTACCTGGTGCATACAACCTAGTAAAGGGATCTTGTTGGGAAACTCGGTAAAGTAGCTCTAACTCTGCTGATGTTTGAAAACCCGCTTGAATGTTTGCTGGTTGATAGGTAGCCTGACTTTTGAGGGGTAAATTCCAGATTGATTGTGGATCAAAAGGCCATTTCCATGGTTCTCTAGTGGAGGGAAAAGGGACTGAAGATGGATGCCAAGACGATAATTTAAGCGAATTTTGCCGATTTTTTAGATCTTGCGTAGTATCCTCGCTTTCTAGTTCTGAAAATAGTGATTGGGCAAAGACTACGGTCTTTCTTGGCGCCCAGGAAAACAAAATCGCTCCTTGTAAAAAGATATAGATATATATTAATATCAGTTTTTTCATTTAACAGTTGCTTTATGCTGCTGAATTTACCATAACAATATTGCGTCACAAATACTTCAAGAACTCAAGACCAATAATTTGCTTCGGGAACTGACTATGAGAATGTGTGCCAATTTATTGTTTTAAAACCTTTCTAGTTGCCCAGTAACTGAATATAAGAGTTAATCCTTGACAAACGAGTACTGTTATTGCTACTGGCATAACTCCCTGCTGAACCACACACAATAAGGCGATCGCAAAAATAACCGTATAAATTACATTCCACTGCAAGGTTAGTTTAATTTGTCCTACCGCATTTAAAAGCTGATAAGTTGCCGATACAAACGCTAAAGGAATTGCCGATAAACAAATAACGATTAAAATCGGAATTGCCGAAACCCATTTAGAACCAAATACAATCGGTACGTATAGGGGTGCTAGACTCGATTGCAAGATGACCAGCGGAACAATAATCATGGCGATGGTTTTAAAACTGCCAAAATAACGTTTCTTGAGTAACTTAACATCATCCCTTACTTCACACAGATGAGGGAATAAAGCTGCAATCACTGCATTAACAATGCTTTTGCTAATACCCAATCCCGCACTAAAAGCAAAAAAGTAAAGTCCTAGGGCATCAACACTCAAAAACCGACCAACAATTAAATAGTCGAGATTTAATCTAATTTTATCAAGTAACTCGATACCTACCATACTTCCGCCAAAACTAGTAACCTCGCGCCATTTGTCAAGACTAAACTTACCTGAAGGTCGCCAAGAATGATATCGATTACTAATAATAATCCACACTGGAGTAGAAATAACCAGCGACAAGACAATTGCCCATACCCCAAAACCCAGTAGAGCTAAAACAACTATCCCAACATTGTTAACAATTGCTTGAGCAGCAGTACACATAGCTCGAATCTTCAGTCTATTTTCCCGTTGAATTAGTGCAGATTGCACCATAAAAAATGGCATCATTAGATAGATTGAGCCAAGAGCGCAAATGGGAAGAATTAGTTCGCTCTCTTTATAAAAGATCGCAATTGGATAAGCCAAAGCACACTGAGCAAAAAATATAGAAATACAGAAGATCCAGTTAAGCCAGTAGCCAGTTTGACATACTGATTCTAGTTCGTCTTCGTCAACTTGAACGATCTTGGCTCCAATCCCCGCCTTGAGACTGAAGGCTTCGGCAAAGTTATTAATCGTATAAATAATAGCTACCAATCCATAGTCATGGGGCGTGAACATACGGGCTAAGGTAACGGTTGTGCCAAGACGAAAGACTCGTAGAACTAGCTCTGACGATCCTAGCCAGCCAATGTTGCGGGTAAACTGACCTGTAAATCGATTTTTGAGTTTGTTAATGATCATCAAATTTTTAGTAGGGCTTTTGGGAATATGAGCTGAGCAAACAAAAGCGATTGGGTTAAATATGCGATCGCAAAACTTTCTTTCAGCTCAATTGAATTAAAATCGATTTAAATAATGAAATAGATCGAGTTGTTTTACTAACTAATCGATGGCAAAACTTTCTCTAGAGTAAATTGGCAGTGCTACATCCTGAACTATGTCAAAAATTGCTTGACGTTCTTCTATAGACAGAGATTCGATACTAGCTTGAAAAATTTCTGAACTATTTCGGCGTAGACTGTGAACTTTTCCTGAAGTCACCTTGTTCGATCCTGTTGCCCCTGTCATCTCAATAATTTGTCGTTCTATCGAATCAGACCAGGGTAGATTAAGTTTTTGATATAAGTCATTAAACACTGCAACAGGGTCTTGACTCAAGTCTTCATGTTTAACAATATGCCAATCTGGATAATTTTTACTTTGAGTAAAAAAAACTTTGTGTACTGCTCTCCAATAAGCTGCGGTTATCTCAATGGGATTAGACCATTTTTGTTCTAGATAATCAGGTTCATCTGCAAAAAAATCTTCAACTAAACTATCTTGATTGGCAAATTTGGGGATATTGTCCCACCAGTTTTTACGTTTGAGGCTGGCGATAAAAGATACTGGATGTTTGACCAGGATCACTGGTTTTACTTGAAAATGGGTATGCAGATACTCAGCCAGGAAAAGAGCAACTGGATCTTTGATCACCGCAGCTTGATGAAATAAGTTGGACTTAGCTAAGCGCAAATAAAAAGGGCCTCTACTTCCCAAAACACTTTTAAAGACTTTTTTGAATAAAGGATCGTTTTGGGGAACATAATTAGGCAGGGTTATATCGTAGTGAAACAAACGTTTCGTAAACTCATGATACTCCTGCATTCGTTGCGTATCTATAGTGGGACGCACGTAAGGATGACTGACCTTCTCCTGGGGGTAAAGGTGAGTTTGATTGTATGGTTCGTGAATGTAATCAACCTCTAGAGGCAGACTCAAAACTCTACCTGTAAATGTCGTTCCACTACGAATAGCCCCAGATACAAGAATCCAGTTTTTAATCTTGTTGACCTTCGCTAGTTTCATGAATATTTAAATATGTTGATTAAAATTGCTATAGAAAAATTATTTGGTAGTTTATCAGCTTTCTTGCTCTTTTGATGTATTTGGCGACCAGTCCCAACCTGCCACAGCCAGTAAAGCAAACCAGTAAAAAAATAGTGTTGTCTGGCTGATAATATTAGCTGCAAACATAGCAACACAAATCCCTACTAACAGAGCTATCAGCACAGAACACAAAGCTTTTTGAGAGTTAGTTGGTTTCGGAAATGTTCGATTGATAATCCGAATTAAATGAGTAAATTGAGCAGACAAAAAAGCTAAAAAAGCGAAAAGTCCTACTATACCTTGTTCTACTAACGCTGCAACATAGTCATTATGAGCATAGTTTTTGTAAATACCAATGGTGTTGGCTGTTTTTAATCCATAGCCCATGATGGGAAACCTTTGCCAAAAATCGAGTAAATACGTCCATTGAGCAATTCGCCAGTTGAGACTATTACCATCAGCTTGAGCTAGTAAAAGCGTATTAGATAGACTTATGTCGCGATTAAGAATCGGAGTTTCGTAAAGGGAAACTAAACGTTCTCGACCAAAATCACTACTACCAAACAAAGTCAGAGCTAGACCAATTAAAATGAGCGCTCCAATCAAATTTGATATTTTCAGTCGAGTCGAAATATAGGCAATACTAAATATAGTAATTAAGACGATACCACCCAGGGATTGAGTAGTTGTTAAAATAAAAACTAACAGTCCAATCAAAATTAACCAGGGTAAGTTTTTCTCACTCTTGCCAGATTTCCATAAAGACAGACCAATAAACAAAACTGTAAAACTTGCCAAAGCATTGGGATGACCAATCGTGCCATTAATCCGAGATCCAGCTTCGATTGAATCGCTCGAAAAAATCAAAAAAGAAGGTAATACTGAAGGTGGTACGATAATTTGGATCATGGCTACGCTTAATGGCGCAATCAGGCTAATAAACAACCAATTAATCACTTTTTCAGGATGTATGCTGTTTTTAAGCTGCATAATCAGCAAATAAACCATTGCCCAAGAAAATAATCTCAGCCATTCTTCAACTCCTCTTCTAAACAATCCTTCTCCAAAGCCCCAATTTCTTACTAAAATTAAGCCAACCCATAACGCTTGACCACTAACCCAAGTGATAAAAAAACACCAGAATTTATCTACATAAATTTTCTTCTTGAGAAGTAAAAAGCTAAATACATATAAAATTGTCAAAATATTTAACCCGACTGCAAAAACTGCAGGAATTTGTTGGGCCGAAAAAATGTCCAAAGAACTACGCAAAATTAGTAGTCCTAATACTGTTTGCTCAAAATAACTAAAAAAGCAAATTACCGAAGCTAAGGTAAAAATGACTAAGCCCAATAAGATCGGTTGAATTCCAGAAATCACGCCTAGAACCAATCCAATACCAGCACCTAAAACCCCAACAACTAAAGATAAACGGTCGTTACCAGACCGATAACTACTAATTTTCATGGTCTGCGAACCTCTTTCCCATTAGATTTCCCATTAAAGTTAGAGCGGGAACTTCTACTCACTCCAGTGCTAGATAAGGCTGGTAGTTCGTATTTAAGATTTTTGAGAACGCTATCTGGGGTAGATTTTTGCTGTTCAACATTATTAATTACAAAACCAATAATTGGAGCTTTGTTTCTTTTCAAATCTAAAACGGTCTGCTCTAAAATGTCTTTGGTAGTGTGAAATGGTCTAGTAACCACAATCAAGCCATTACTATATTTGCTTAATGTATAAGCATCACAGCTATCGCTCACTGGTGGGGTATCAATAATAATTAGATCGTATTGAACAGATGCTTCTTGGATAATCTTTTGCATTAGTGGGGATTCTAAAATCATCCAAGAATCAGAAGTCGAATTTCCCGCAGCCAAAACCGAAAGATTTTTGATTTTAGTTGGCTGTATTGCTTGGTTTAAATCCAAGCCGCGAGTTGCTACTTCTTTGAGTCCTTCTTGAGACTGCACCGCCAATAAATAATGCTGTTTTGGTGAATGTAAGTGGGCATCGATAATTAAGGTACGTTTGGATAACATTGCTGATACTGCACCCAAATGGGAAGCCACAGTAGATTTTCCTTCTTCGGTAGTAGCACTAGTCACAACAATAACTTTATTGTTACCCCTTCGATAAGACTCAAGTCTTTTAAGCAAAAAACGGTAGGGTTCGTATAAAGTTCTGTCATTGAGAAATGATACAATGCGACTCAAATTGTTGCCGCTTTGGGGAAGACTAGGTAAAGCATTTAAGAATGGAAGATTTAAGCTTTGCTCGATTTCCTCAGCATCATATAAGGTGCGATCGATTCTTTCTAACAAGAGAATGATTGCCATCATTAAACTTGTAGCTAAAATAGAAGCGATCGCCATTACTACTATAGTATTAGGTGTATAGGGTGAAGATGGGATACTTGCTTTCTCAACGATTTGAAAATTACCAATTAACTGTGCTTCGGCGATTCTCGCCTCTTCTAGTTTGCGTTGTAAAAATTGTAAACTTTCACTAGCCTGTTCTTGTTGAGCAACTATGTCTGTAAGAGACTGAACTTTATTGGGTAACAAGGCAATTTGGTCTTTGATATTAGTAATTTCTGCCTCTATTACCTGAATTTTATCTCGGTCTGCATCTAATTGAACTTGATTGGCAATCAAATCCTCTAAAATTGCTTCTCCAATACCATTTTCGGCTTGACTACTATTGTTTTTAGTTATCTGCGATGCAGAGATAACTCCTTCGCCCAAAACTAGATCGATTTGCTCTTGCAACAGTTGGGTAATATTTTCTTTTTCTTCAGCTAAATTGATGATGACGGGATTGTTTTCCGTAAAGTTAGAACGTGCTGTTGCTAACTCCGCTTCTATCTCAATTAATCGCCCGCGCAATTCTTCCAATTGTCTGTCTTGACCTATTTTACCCTCAATAAATCCCGCTTCTGCACTATCGACTTTGGCTACTCTCTCAAGATTGTTTACTTTAGATTCTTGTTCTTTAATTACAGTTAACAATTCTTGTCTTTGCATTTGTAACTGATTGAGATTATTGACTAAATTTTTAGTCTGATTATCAAGGGAAACAATTCCCTGTTGTTCGCGATAATTATTTTCTGCTACTTTGATACGATTTACTTCGCCTGCTTGCTTGGCTACTTCTGCTTCCAAGAACTGCTTGACCGAACTAGCTTCTGCACGAATACTATCAGCATTTTTTCGTTTAACCGTACTAATAATTTCGTTTAATAAAATAGAAGCAAACTTAGGTTCGTAATCTACGTAGCTAATTTCAATAATATTGGTGTTAGGAATAATACTAACGTTTAAGTTTTTCTCGATTATCTCAACTTCTCGATCAATATCAATACCATCGAGGGTTTTATCTTCATTCTCCATGGCGTACTTCAGCGCGCTTTTAAGTACTGATTTTGATTGGATTAATTCAACTTGACTAGCTAGAGGACTATATTCTCTACTGTCCCCGATACTACTTAAATCTTTCCCTAATTCGGAAACACTTTCTTGACGATTTTGTAAAACTATCGAGGCAGTAGCTTGATATGCTCTTTTAGCAAAGATTAAGTATAAACCTGCTCCTACCAAAACACCAAAAAAACCCATTAAGGCAGGAGGATAACGACGTTTAATAATAGATAAAAAAGTAGTAAAATTAAATTTCGCTTCGGTAGGTTGAATACGATTACCTAAAGTTTCTAAATCAGAATCGGCTTCGATAACTTTACTATTATTAATATTATTGATATTAGAGGTAGAATTATAACTAGAATTTGAACTACCGTTTACTTCGGTAGCAAACTGTTTTTGATGGTCATGATTAGTAGATTCAGAAATCGGCTCAATTGTCTTAACTGAGTTAACTTGATGCTCTGAGGATTTGTTCCCCTGATAAACTAAATTAATCGTATTAACTATTTCTTGGTTTTCAGAGCTTTTGAGCAGATACCCTCTAGCACCTGCATTTAATGCCTGAATCAGCAATTCATCTTGATCCTTAATAGTTAAGATAATAATATTTGTCGCTGAGTTTTCCTGGCTAATGAGTTTGGTTGTGGTTAAACCATCGAGTTTAGGCATCTCCAAATCCATCAAGATTACGTCAGGAGCTAAAGTTTCTGCTAACTTAATACCTTGATGTCCATTTTCAGCAGTTCCCACAATCTCAAAGTTGGGTTCGCTAGATAACATTACCTTGATATTTTCTCTGACGCTTTTTTGGTCGTCTACAATTAAAATACGAATCATTTTCAACCTATTAAAACAGTTTATTGAAATTATTGGTTATTATCTGGGGACTCAAATTTACTCTCTCCTAACACAACTATTTTGTTAGCTATTTTTTCCTGATTTTTATTACTTAAGAGTTTAGACAATTTAGTGTACAAAACCAAATTTTCATAGCCAACTCTTTGCCAACTATAGTTAGCTTGAATATATTCTTTGGCTTTTTTGACTTTATTTTCTAACTCTTCTGGTTGAGATAAAATTTGTTGAAGATTCGTTATCAAAGAATCTAAATTTCCTGCTTTAAATAATATTCCTCGATCGCGACCGACTAACTGTTGATGAGGAGGAATATCGCTAGCCAGCACAGGGATTCCTTCGCGCATAGCTTCTAAAACTACCAAAGGTAGCCCTTCTAAATCAGAGGGCAGTACAAAAAGACCAGCATTCCGTAAGGTTTCTGCTAAAATGCTTCCGGTAAGAGTGTTGGTAAAGATAATCTTATCGTTTTTGCTCTTTACTAATTTAGATTTAAAATAATCAGTTCCACTAGTGTCTCCCACAAAAACTAACTTCCAATCTTCAGGATCGAGAACTTTAAAAGCTTCTAACAATAATTCAGGTCGTTTTTCGGGAACGAGCCGACCTAGAAAAATGACGTATTTTTGGGGCTTGAGTCCTAGAGAAGAAATATAGGCTAAACTTGCATCAGAATCAGCATACTCTGCAGGAGCAGTCGGTATGTATGTTGGCTTAATTCCATATTTCTTTTGAAAATAAGACTGAAGATATTGAGAGACTACAATTAATCGATCGGCATTGGCTACTGCCATTTTTTCACCGCTATAAATGATCGCTCTGGCAATTTTGCTCCATTTGGATCTTTGCCAATCTAAGCCATGACAAGTAACAACTATCTTTGCAGAAGACAACGAACGAGGTAACCAACAAAATAAAGATGGTCCTAAAGCATGAAAATGAACAATATCGTATTTTTTAATCGTCGAAGCGACAGTTGCTATGAAAGAGTTAAACAAAGTATCCAAACCTTCTAGAGGTAAGGAGGGTAAAGAAATAACTTTAACTCCATGGCACATATAGGACGAAAAGCCATCTACCTTGGTATAGTCGGAACGAGCGTATAAATCTACACTATGACCCTGTATAGCTATGTTGCGGTAAAGCTCTTGACAGTAATGTTCAATTCCACCCTGTTGAGCAGGAATACCTTTGACACCAACTACAGCTATTTTCATAATTAATTTTTATCACCAAGTATTTTTGATTAAATTTAGTTGTCTTAAAGAAAGTTTGTCGTCAGCATCTAAAGCTGGGAAAATTTAGGATATGGGAGTAATTGTTGGGGTCTTTTGCTCCCAGCTTTGCCACATTTGTTCGTAAACATTTTCCACAATCGTCTTTGCTGCGTAAGGCTTAGTTACACGAACGCAAGCTTCTAGAGGGTAGTCTTCTAGATGAGCTAAAATATTTTGTAGGGCATTGGAGATCGCTTTAGGAGTTCTGTCTGGAGTTACCATTCCGCTATCAGAAGTCAAAAAGTTAGGAGTTTCTCCTGCTTTGGTAGTTACGATTGGTATTCCACTAGCCAGTGCTTCTAAAACAACTATGGGCAAACCCTCATAAACACTAGTCAAGATAAAAGTGCTAGACAGACGATAAAGCTCTGCTAACTTGGCTCGTTCTACCGAACCCAACATGGTAACTCGATTTGATAGTCCCAAAGCTTCAATTTCACTAGCTACTTCATTTTTTAGATCTCCATCCCCTGCTATTAGTAAGTGGGCGCGGTCGTCTTTCAACTCTGCTAGAGAACGAATTAATAAGATTGGATCTTTTTGAGGATGCAAACGACCAGCGAAAAGAATAAAATGAGTATTCTCCGCTAAACCCCTGCGCCTGGCAAATTCTTTTCTTTGCTTCTGTTTGGCTTCAGTTGTTAGGGGATAAAATATATCAAAATCTACTGCGTTTCTGATATATTTTATTTGCTCTGCCATCCCTACATAACGCTCTTGATAAAGTTTTAGCGACTCAGTATTGCAGACATAAATCTGACTAAACTGTTTGACCGCTAGATTTTCCATTGCAAAATAACCCGCAGGGAAATATTTCCAAAGAATTGCATTTTTATCTTGAGAGTCGGCAATTTGCTGCTGGATATCATTATGCACAAAAAGAATTTTTTCTCCAGACCAGTTCATCGTCCCTAAAGTAGGTTCTATACGATGAAAGTGCATAAAGTCAGAAGATAAGTCGCGACCAATTAAGGCTGCAGTATATTTGACACTGGTAGGAATCAGACTTCTAACATCATCATCTTCAATCGCAATCAAGGGCATAAAGTCGATTTCTCGACCTGCATAACTCTTTTGTTGCCATTTTGCGATCCCCGAACCAGGCTTCCCCGTTCCCACTAATCTGACTCTAAATTTGTCAGGAGCGTATTTTATAAAGTATTTTATAACCGACTGTATTCCGCCAATACTACTCTGCCAAGGGTTAAATTGGTAGAAAAGCGTTAGGACTGGCTTGGGCATTATTAACTAAGTATTTTCAACTAGATTGAACGCTTTTATTGTATATAGTCTCCTAAAAATTAAGATTATTTTTTTGGCAATACCCAACTCCAAAAAAATGGTATTGAATACTTAAAGCTAGTTAGTCGTAGCAGATCTTGAAGATTTAAGGGTTAGGAACAAAAGTCAGAGTCTCATGACATTAATCGTCGAAATTTTGAATATTTTAGTTTTGAAAATGAGGTTAAAACATATAAAATATCCTTAAAATTTCGATGTAAGTCTTAAAATCAGTATGGATGTTTAAAATAGTTAGCTATTTTAACTGAATATTAACTTTTATGTGTTTTAAAAAAATATTGAATATTTAACAAGTATTAATATTTAAAAAATAGAACCAAAAATCATTGCGTTCTCAAGATAATTTCACCATTGCGCATCACCACAAAATCAAGCTTTAATGGTCCAGCAGTATAGGTGGCTTCTGCTACTATTACTTTGATTTCCTTGATAGGCTGCGTAGACTGAGTAATTTTATTGACAAATGCCACTAAACTTTCTACTCGGTTGTCGCCAATTTCAATTTCGCCTAAAACACCCGCTCGTTGAGCGCGAAATTTGGATACTGCCAGTAACCAATTCAATCGCTCCTGTACTTCTTTTCGAGTTATGTTGCGTGAATCAATAGAAACAGTAGCAATCTCCTCATTTTCAGCGAATATTTGTTTATTGAGAGCCAGATCTACAAAGACTTCTACTCTTTTTTCTCCTTGAACGTAGTTACCAGCAGAGAGAATTCTAATTACATAATCTCGACCATCTTCAATCTGATCAGCCAACTGTTCTACTTGAGATTTCGTAATTTTGACAATGCGCTGTTGCGATTGGGCACCACTAAACTGGGTAGATTTAACTGCTTCGGCATTAGCTTTTCTCAGTAAACTATCGATCGCCGATCTAGCTGCATTAGGCTCGACAATTCTCACTACCGCAGAAGAGAGGACTTGACCTTTGACAATGGTAATCTTCTTTTCTCGTAGCTCTTGATAAGATTGTTCTAAGGCTGCTACATCTCTAGATAAAAAACTCAATTGAGTTTCTAGCTGTTCTAATCTTTTGGTTCGTAATTGGAGGCTGGTTTCGGCTGCAGCGATCGCTTCGTCAAGATTAGCAATTGAGCGATCGCGTTGTTGAACCTGCTGTTGTAATATTGCTTGTTGTTCTTCTAACTCTTGAAGACGAGTTTCCTTTTGTACTAAAGTACGGTCGCGATCGCTAATTTCTTGTTCCCGTTGCTGTAATTGACTCTGTAGCTCCTGACTTTGCTGCTTTAATTGACTAAGCTGCGCTAACTGATTTTCTCTTTGAGCCAACAAACTATCCAACTCTTGTTTCAGCTGTGCTGCTTGAGTTGAAGTCTTTTTTAACTGTTGTTTGGATTGTTTAAAATCGAGATTAATCGCCTCCAAATCGGTAACTGCTTGGCTTTGTTCTTGTCTTACTTTACTAAGCTGCTGTTCTACCTGTTGCTTTTGTTGTCTAACTTTAGCCAGTTCTCCTTCAATATGGCGTTTTTCTTGGAGAATATCGTCTAGTTGAAAAATTCCTCGCCGTAAAGATTTACTAAAACTAAACAAAATGCCTAAAGTAAGAGCAGAAATCAACATTCCCGTGACCACCGTAATCATCGCTGCTGTTTGACGGGGACGAAGATTAAACAATCTCAGTCTAGCTTTACCTATTTTAGTTCCTAAGCGATCGCCAAACGCTGCAATAATACCCCCCAGAAGAAAAATCGCTGCAATTAGGATATAACCGCTGGTCATTAGTAATAGTAATAAATTTGCAGTAGATAACTTATCCCCTTAGTTTGGAGATAATTTAATCAATTGACACCCGATCATCTTAAGTGAATTGCTGACTTAACGCTACAGGATTGTGTACGGTAATCTTTTTTTTGTGAATTGAGACCATTTCTTTATCTCGTAAATCTCCCAAAAGCCTAGTGACGGTCACTCTTGTCGAACCAATAGCTTCTGCGATCGCCTGATGAGATAGTTTGAGGTCGATCTTAATTCCAGATTCTGTGGGAATACCAAAATCTCGACATAAAATCAGCAAAAAACTTACCAAACGCGAACCCATATCTCGATGGGCTAAAGTTTCGATCATCATTTCGGTTTGCAGAATACGGGATGATAAACCCCGCAACATTAATAGGGATAGTTCGGGATTTTCTTGGAGGGCTTTTTCTACTTGCTCGATGGGTGCAGATAACAACTCTACTGGGGTAAAAGCCACTGCATGATAAAAGCGATCGCTCTTTTGTCCAGTAATTAGAGATAGCACCCCAAATACGGTATTTTCTTTTAAAAGAGCTACTGTAATTTCTTCTCCTGCTTCGTAGACGCGGGATAACTTTACCGCACCTTTAAGCAAAAAGTAGACTCTCTCTGCTGGATCTCCAGGAAAAAATATCGTCTTACCACGCTCAAAACTTTCTACGATGGGCGGAAATGAACCACGACCAAGCTTACGAAATACTGATGCTAATGGTTGATTTTGTGTCAGGGGAAGTTCCATATAACCTAAAGCTGCGTTGGATATATTTGTGTTACGGCTTAATTATCTTAGATAGTTATATATTCTCACACTTAATCGTAAATTATTTGAGTTGATGTAATCTATATACTAGTTATCTTTCTTAGATATTGGATCGCAATTCCCCAATTTCCCAGGCAGTTGTACTATAGATAATTGAGATAATTGCCATAAAATAAATATTGAGAAAAGATAGTGCTAGATTTAACTGGAAAGAATGCTTTCGTTACAGGAATAGCCAACAATCGTTCTATCGCCTGGGGAATTGCTCAGCAGCTACATCAGGCTGGTGCAAATATAGGTGTTAATTATCTTCCCGATGAACGAGGACGTTTTGAGAAGAAAGTAACAGAATTAGTTGCACCCCTAAATCCTAGTATTATCGTTCCTTGTGACGTGCAGGATGATCAATTGATGGACTCGATGTTTGAGACAATTAAAGAGAAATGGGGCAAAATAGACATTTTGATTCACTGTTTGGCATTTGCCGACAAAGAAGATCTGACGGGAGAATTTTGTAATACTTCTCGCACGGGTTTCGCTAAGGCATTAGATATTAGCAGTTATTCTCTCAATTGCCTTGCAGGTAGAGCTAGACCGCTAATGACCGAGGGCGGTAGCATTGTTACTCTTTCCTATTTAGGAGGAGTCAGGGTGATTCCTAATTATAATGTCATGGGAGTTGCCAAATCAGCTTTAGAAATGAGTATGCGCTATCTTGCTGCTGAATTGGGACCAGAAAACATTCGCGTTAATGCTATTTCTGCAGGACCAATTAGAACCTTGGCTTCCTCTGCTGTGGGTGGTATCCTCGATATGATTCGCCACGTAGAAGAAACTGCACCCCTGCGTCGGACTGTTACCCAAACCGAAGTTGGTAATACCGCAGCCTTTTTGTGTAGCGACTTGGCTAGTGGAATTACAGGACAGGTAATTTATGTTGATTCTGGATATGAAATTATGGGGATGGTGTGACTCGTTTAGTCTAAACGTGCTACAAGCACGGGGATGACTAGCTAGGACGACCAAATTTCAGTATTTACTGACAGGTCAATTATAAACCTAGACAACTGAATATATCGTGTGAGTGCGAGAATTCCTATAACAAGGAATAGTAAATACTATAAAACTCAAGTCTCACTCCCCAGGTATTGGGGGTAAAAGCATTCTCCTTACGGTAGCGGCGTTGAGCCGAGATACGTGTAAAATCGTGCCACATCTCCCTCAAACCTTTGCCTTTACTTAGTTTTAGGCTCAATAGTAATCGTTATCGATCTTAAATTTGGTAAGTATTGGAGTTAGTTTGTGT